>FRDC01004198.1_pt1 | contig 53355 bp, 75 predicted proteins | sample 1106171 | NCBI WGS metagenome assembly FRDC01 (sample SAMEA3930566, study PRJEB13176) | freshwater metagenome | biome: Drinking water system; feature: drinking water; material: water | place: Singapore | collected 2014-12-20 | reverse complement strand
TGCTGACAGCACATGGTCACGCAGACGCTCGGCATCCTGCTCATTCTTGCCATGGCATTCGATGCGGTGCTGCCAGTCACCCACATGGATGCCCGCCGTATGTGCGTGGTCGGGACTCGACGGTTCGTGCGTGTTGCCGGCCTCAAAATCCGCGGCCGTATAGGCGATTTTGATGAGGTCACCCACGTTAGGCCTCCTCGTAGATCGAGATTTCGATGACACGCTTGCCCGTCGGAGTTGCGACAGTCACAGAGCCTGTTTGGAACAGCTCGTAGATATCGCCGCTGTCATACATACTGTCGAGGAACTCGATGAGTTCGCCGCCAACTTCGGTGGCGAGGTCCTCATGACTGATCTTTTTACCTTGGCTCACAGCTCACCTCCCATCATGTAAGTTTCCATCGAGTCATCCACCTCATTCACAGTCCAGGTAGTGTTCAGTTTCATCTGACTACGGCTGGCCGCATTGAAGAAGTCCAGCGAGGCGAAGCCGCAATAAAAATCGATGCCGTTCACTTAAGTCTCCTTTATCAACTGTTACAAATCTATTATATAACAGGGAGAAGCCAGAAGTAAACAACCTTAATTACGAATCATCCTTCGGAACTGCTTTGATTATCCGACAGTCCCCGCGACTGAAATAAGCAATCGATGCACCCGGATTCGCCTTGAGCCAACTCGACAACACGAGTTCGATTAGGCGTGACTTGCCTTTGGGCCTTATCAACTCCCCCGTCAAGGCAGCGGCCGCAGCTGTTGGGGTGTTCGAGGCCAACACAACGGTAACGCTCGGGAGTTTCTTCGTAGCATCGGCCATGAATCACAACCATGTAGTTAGGAAGGGACACGCGGAATAACCTTGTCCATCAGTTTGTTGATGGCCTCGTGGGCTTTGCGCATGGTCTCCAAATCATCAGTGTCAAACAACACAGATGATCTGACATCGCCTAAAGCCCGCTCAGCTTCAAGAAGTTTGTTGGCCACAGCAATACGGGCCACTTGATTTTGTGAGCTCGTTGGAAGTCTTCCGGCCGGAAGGTGACAGGGCGAATGCCGTAGTCACGCATGTATTGGACAAAGCCAGGATCGATCTTGCCCAACGTGTAAACAGTGTTGCGCGTCCGAACAGTCTTGTTGGCATAATCATGCTCAACAATGTCGGACGTCATGATCTGGCTGCCATCGGGGAATTCAGGATGTCCGTAAACCAGACCCTGAAGCTTTTTGGCACGCCGTTCCGGAGCAATGAAAGGATTACCGCCCGGGGCTTCGCACACAGACCAGTTTTGCATCACGACAGGCATGGCTCGTCTCCATTTGTCAGATTTGGTGTGGCACGCTTGCGACTTCGGTCTATGGGGAACTGTGTCAGTGCCTTGTTAGACAATCAGCAGGAAGTTCCCGATCCCTCGGCGATAAAAAGCATGCCACACCGAATCTGTTTTTGCTGCACCCTGTTCTGGTCGCGCTCGGCGATGTAGAATCGCCAGCAAGGACACTATATCCATCTTTCGACGGACCATCGGGGCTGGGCTCGACGGTCAAGGCGCAGCAAAAACAGGAGTCCACTTTCTAGTTGGTTCGACCAGGTTGCGATCCTTGTCTTGCCATCGGCTGGGCCTCACGATCCGGATACCACCGCACAGCACGACCTGACGCATGACGCGGTTCCTCTAACGTATGACTGTTCCGACCACTATCCTTTCGGACCGGTTACTCGGCGCAGACTCCTTTTGCTGAACTCTTCACACTTCCAGCGGGACGAGATTCCACTGGTCGCATGCCCTTTCGGCAGCCATCAGGCAAAGCTGTAGAGTCCAGCAAAAGGAGCCCTCCCGAAGGAGGGCTGCCTCATGCCGCTTGTTGCTTAGCCCAGCAGTGCGGCCGCGTTGCCCGTGCCGGTGCCCGCAGCGGCTTCGCCGCCTTCGGGTTTGGCTTTCGGGGTGCGCGGGCCTTTGCTGCGCGCTGCGGTGATCTTCGCAGCTTGCGCGGTTGCTTCTTCCGCGCTGGCCTTGCCCAGCTTGTCGACAGCCGCCATGATCTTGGCTTCGTCGCCGCCGATGGCTTCGGCGCCGGCTTGCTTCGCCCAGGCTTCAGCGTCCTTGATGTCCTGCTCGGACGGCTTGTAGTCCTCGGTGATGTAGCCGAAGTTGCGGCCTTTGCGGATGTCGAACACCTTGCCCACGCTGGTGCCGAACACTTTGGCGACTTCAGCGTTGCTCACGTCGGCCGGCACCTTGAAGCGGATGGCGGCAACACAGGCCAGCGGCATGCGGCCGCGGACGATGTTGAGCAGGTTCACTTTCGGGCCACGCTTTTTCTTCTCGGGCGAGGCACCGCCGGTATCGACACCGCCGGCTTCGTTGCACAGGGGGAACTTGGTCTTGAACATGGTATTTCTCCTTACGAGTGCCATCCCTCTTAAACCGCCAGGGAGGCGAGGCGGGTCACACAAATGTGTGTTATTCAATTACAGTTACCATTATATACCAGGATGAGCATAAAGTAAACCGCTATAATTAGTGCCCATGATTATTCTTTCACAGCATCAACATGGACAATGCAATGATCACCGTGGTAAGATAGCCGAATTGCTTTACAGCGTGGGGCGTATTCAACTGGGTGGTCGCAATGAAGTATGCGATGAGAATCATCCAGTTCGCTGCTTCGCGCATCACGTCATAATTTGATTCCATGATCACCACGCTATGGCTGTTATGAAGACGATGACAAAGGTCACTGCAATAACAACGACCTTCACGATGATTTTTGTCAAGACCCAAAGGATCTTGAGCACGCCCAGAAAGATCGACGTCTTATGACTGGGCGGCGGGGCGTATTCAGGCAAAGGTGGCTGCATACATCGCTTTCGGCGGTTGACGACCATTTGAAGCATGATCACGCCAGTTAGTCACTCCCCTGGCCTGATTCACAATTTTGAGGGCTTCAGCCAAACCACACTGTAACCTGGTATTGATCGCTTTCACTACGTGGGCTAGCCCTTTTTCCACGTAGATGCGACGCTCCTCGTGTGTTAACGGGCAATCAGCGCTGACCCGTTTGCCGACACTGAATCTGGCACCAGTATACATGTGCCTGTATCTTACAACGAGTCTGTCCCACTGATATGGGATTAACACCTCGGAGCGTCGCATGTGTTACACCACCTTGCTGACAGTGACCGGCTGGTGGGCTTCGACGATGGAGATCATCTTGAAGACCGCATACTTATGGTCCGGATGTTTCTGAACCATGTGCTTGGCCGCGTTTTCCGCCATTTGGTAGTTCGGCCAGAGGATGCCGCCTTTTTGGCCGTAGTTCGGGGTCATGAAGCCACCACGATCACCACCGACGTGCTGATTGTAGTAGTCGTCCACCCGCATGACGACGTAACCTTCTTTCAGGTCACGCTCCCTCATGAACGGGTGGTTTGCAGCAGTATTTCTCGCCATAAGTCACCTCTCAATCAGTGCGAAATTGCACTATAACAATTATACTACAAGGATAGCCAGGAGGGTTGACTATAATTATGAAGCGTTGAGCAACTCGATGGCCAACGTATCGATACGGGTGGCAACTTCACAGAAAGCATCCGCAGTATACGCCATACTTTGGCCGAGGGCTTGGCGCTGCATGTTTTCAGCAACCATACCTTGCATTCTCGCATGCTCAGCAAGAACAAAGGCGAATTTCCCTGCTTGGAATCCGTTCATGATTTTGCTCCACATGTGCAAGGGCCGACGTGGTCTCGCTCATCACACGGATCAGGAAACAGTTTGCAATGCGGCTTGTGATGAGTCCGCGGGGCGTTGACCTCAAATCCCAGTGAGACTAAGATTTGAGCCGCGATGTCAGGATTGTTGTGAACCCTACGATCAAGTTCCCAACAACTGTGACACATCTTGGTGCCAAGCATGTGGGTAGGAGCTCCACAATGCTTACAGGGAATTTGTTTCATAGAATCCCCGCAATTGGGTCAAAGATCTGCGGGCCATAGGCGTCCACCCACCAGACTTTGAATGGTTTGGCCATCAGGAAGACGATATTCCTGGCCGCAGGGTCCGAAAGCTTCTCAGCCCAGTTGGGCTTAATCACCCCGTAATCAATGATTACGATAGGTGACGCAGACCCATGCACAAAGAAGCTGTTGGGAGTGCATGTGCGGAAGTCATCCTTGCCAAACACTCGCCTGTATTCCAGCCGCCTTGGTGCAATCAAGACGGGCTTGGTAACAAGCAAAGACCACGTGCCCTTACTCAGTTGCTGCTTGGCCTGAAAGACTAAGTGAATCGTCTGAGCGTGGCCTAACTGGTGCCGAATGTGGCGCTCGATCATGTCCGCAGCACAGTAATATACTGGCCCTCCCTGTGGACAGTGGCTTTCAGTACGCCACGAGCATTGCTGATCTGTGCGTCAGTGGCAATGCCCAGAATGATTCGCTTGCTTGCAGCGATCAGTGCGTTTTCGACGGTGCCAGCCCGCCCCACACGCTGTTGCTTCTTGCCCTTACGATACTCCGTTGTGATTGGCCGTTTCATTTCTACTCTCCTGTTTATGGGTGTCGACGATCACCTTGACCTCGTCGGGGGTCATCAAGAATATGGTCAATATTACGCCTGGGGCGACGATAGTCACTCCCTACGAGTCCGTAGAATTCGCCACGAGACTCTGCAGTGCAATGGCCTCCGCCTTTACGGTGCGGAAACTTATAAGCCTTGCAGCGACAGGTAATTTGTGGTCTACACATACCTGTAGCACAAATTGTGGCCGAAGATTTTGATGAACAGCGTGGCTTCCCCCTCTTTCTCAGGGAGTTTGCAGCCACGCAGTATCGTTGGGCTGAAGTCTTCAGCGTCAGCAGCACGTGACAATTTGATATAGCCAGCCGCAAGTGTGGCCAGCACGATAATCAGGACAAGAGTCCGCAATGTGCTCTTGCGAATCGTAATCAGATCACCGGGTTTTGCAGACGTTTTGCGTTTCATGTCAACCTCCTTTACTCTATACAATTATAACACATTGCGAGCCAGGAGGGTTGACTATAATTATGGCTTACGCAATGCTTCACCGAGGCTACGAAGGCCTGCAGTAAAACATATGCCGAGCCAACCCACACAGATCGCTATGGTCAGAAGAGTCGGTGTGTCAATGGAGAACGAGGGGCAAGTCATGGTTTTGGCCTTTTGTCACGAGGTAATGAGTGGAAATACTTCGCAAGAGGAATCATGGCGAAGAGTGCTGGTGAAAGCTTCTGATACATCTGGAGAAGATTGTTAGCAGAAACCATTTCCAGAAATGCGTTATGGTCCACGAATTTCAACAACTCGTGGGCCTGCACACAGCCATATGACCATATGATGCGACGGTCTTTAAAGTCCTCCTTATGAAAGGTCGGAAACGCTGGCTGATGCATCTTCTGAAGGCCAGTGATATTCTCGATGGCCTCAGCTGTTATCGCCGTAAAGAGCTCTTCGTTGTCAATGTGGACAACAATGGGCTCTAAACATCGGGGTCCCTTATTCAACAGAACCGTCGACATCTGCTCATCGAACAATAATATGTGGCGGTTCCTGATCATTTTTCTCAGTGAGCTTGATCCAGATTACCTGCGTCCTAAATGGATTGGGACTCAAGCCAAATTTCTTCTTGGCCTCAGCAATGATGGAGTTCATCCGATCACGGCCTACGGCCTGTATGATCTCATAGTTATATGTGCGTCCTTTGCAGGATTCACATAGTGCAAAAGGGAGTCGAATGGTCGCAAGCTCGTCAGCCCTACCGATCATCTGTACGGAAGGGCGAAGCCGTATCATAGGCTGATACTCGCCTACAGCGATGCAACCAGTTGTGCCACAACGTCTCAATGCAGACGCTCTTTCACTTTGTCACCCTTGATTTGGGACCATACAATTCGCATGGTGTCCCAGTTCAAGCGTTGACGGTATTTCATGGCAACCATCAGTTCGAGCTTTTTCTTGGCGTAGGCCCCAAGAGTCGGTTCATTGTTGCGTTCAGCCTCGATCTTGTGGTTATCGCACAAGCAAATGGGGATGATAGTCCCGATGGGCTTCTGAATGGCTGGATGATTGACCATCAACACTTGCATGGTGGGCACCCAGTGACCTTCGGCCACGCAACCTCTCCGACTGCATGGATGGAATTTGGCGACTAATTCTTTCAGATCGTGCACGTGTGTTGCCGGACCCTTTCGGGCCCGGCGTCCTTGGTTAGGCCTTCAGTTCTTTTTCGATTTCAGCCAGCCGGCGATTGGCCGTCTTGCTGAAAGTTTCGAAGGCCTTGACAGCAGCCTCGATGTTGGCGTTCAGCTGGTTGAGCGAGGCGCCCAAGTTCTTCAGGTCCTGCTCCGCCTGGTGGACACGCTGATTGATGGTCTTTGCCTGGGGCGCCGAAGCGACCTCAGCGGATTTACGGTTCTTGGCCATTGTGAAACTCCTCTGTTGTGTGCAAATCGCACCATACTATAATATAACGGCCCGATAACCAAGTAAACAACTATAATTATGGGCCATGACTACGGTCCTCGTAGCTTAGCACGCACTACGGTGCGCCATAATTATAGTTATGTACACATACGTTCAGCCGTGTTATAATATTGAAAGTGTTAATTGGGGGGCTAATCATGTTGATCAGACACAAAGACTGGATGGGTCGGACCGTCGACTCCACGATAGCGGCCTATGTGGAAAAGACGATCACTCAAACTGAGTATAGCGGCATAGCAGAAGACGCTCGCCGTATAGCCGAACAAAATGCTGAGGTGACAGGTCGCTTAGTTGAAAGACTTGTCAAGAAAGGTGTGCTTGACGGGCGCGATGTCATGTATATCGCTGACGGATATGAAAAAGACGCGGAGATCATAAATGCCTAAAATATCCGTCGGTCAGAAGGTTGAGATCACATATGAAGTGCCAGGTGACCCGCGCTGGAAAGCTGGCGAGATAGGTGTAGTAATCGAAAACACTTATCCCGAAAAGTATGACGTGATGGTGAAGTTACCTGACGTCAAGACCGAGGACGGCACAATGTTCAAGCGTGAGCTCTATTTCTATGAAAATGAGGTGCGAGTGCTCAACTAACGTTAGAACGCACCCTGCTATAACGTATATTACTACGTTATAATCTTTTAGGTCGCACCTTGGTGCGAACAAAAAGCTCAGGTTTATACAGGTGAGCGCCCGGACGCGCTCGTTTCGTAACTTTCCGGAGAATTTTATGCGTTTGACGCAAATCGAGTTCGATCAAATCAAGCAACAGATTCGATACGAACCAGAAACTGGTGAATTTTTCTACAAAGAAGACCGGTGGTTGGAAAGAAAATTTTCGACAGACGACCCAGCAAAAATGCGGGTAGTTCAGCAGCCCAAAAAGAAAGCCCACAATGCAGGTGACAGGGCTGACAAGATTTACTCAGGCAAATACGTGGGTGTATATGTACTGGGTAAAGTGCTGAATGCAGCACATCTTGCACTGTATTTCATAACTGGCCACTGGCCGGAAACTGTGAAATACAGAAATCACACATGGGATGACCTGCGTGCTGAAAATCTTCAGCCCATCACACGGTCACAACAGACCACTGAAGCCGCCAATGCCCGCTATGAGGGTCAAGAGCGAGGCCTTCCCAAAAACATCTATGTCACTTCAAACGGTAAGTTCGTGGCCCGCGTAGGTGACAAGATAAGTAAGCCGTATGATTCAGTTCGTGAGGCCGTTCAGGCGAAGGAGAAGGGGCGATGGCTCTGAGTCCATCGGACTTCGTAATTATCCGATTCGCCACCAAGAAATACGGGTTCATGAGAGAGGCCGACTGTTCGTTGGTCCCTTGGCTCGAGCATCGGAAAATCAAGTATACGTCTGTTGGCACAAGAGTCTACTTCGAACTTCCTGAGGACCTTCAGAAATACACGAAGATAACTCCGGAGCTTGCAAAAAATTTGGGAATTTACAGCCGGGAAATTCGGAGAAGGCTTTTGGCTATACAGTTTACTCGTGCATATCGTTATCGTGACAAATTGGATGACGATGAGTTGAGAGTTCTGGGTTTGAGTGAAATCCAGATTTAAAACTATAATTATGGACCTACGCGTCGTTTAGTTTACACAATGATAAATTCGAGGTATAATAGTTCGTTAGGACGGTGCGCCAACGCTGTCCTACTCCCCTGTGAGCTCCTTGGGTCTGCAGACCCAGGGAGCTCCTTTTCTCAGGGGAAGCTAACAACGTTACGGACTGGGGAGTCAATTGCTACCGTTGAATAGTGAGAACTTGCCCGCATGCTTTATGGCGGCTGGGTTCAGATTATGCCCTCGTTACTCAATTAAAGGCGAAGCAAAGCGCCTAAAATCCTGGCAGACTCGTGCCACAACCAATGAAGCCGAGTTAAGGGCCCTTCTTCAAGAAGCTGCCCAAACTCTGGAATACTTCAGAAGTAGAGGTATTGCAGACGAAAATGACCGCGTGTGTGACTTCATTGTCGTGCCTCCGAAAGGCTACGCGCTCATTGATATTGACAACAAAAACGAGAAGTCTGGCTCTCAAAGTTGGGAGGAACTGCAGAAAGCTTTGGGCGACGATGCAGTGCAGCCGACCGTTGTTGTCAAAACCAAATCTGGCGGATTCCACTATTACTTCCGTGCTGACTGTGATTACGTCAAAAGTGTGGCCAACTTTGCTGGCTACAAAGGCGTCGATGTGCGAGGACAGCGCGGTCATGTGGTGTTGCCGTATCGTGTCACTTTCGAGGAAGACTGGCATCCAGGCGAATATGCCCTGATTAAGGGCGACCCGCGTGAGGAATTGCCGATCTTCAAAATCAGCAAACTTTCTCGCTCATTCACAGACACTGAAGAGCAGCTCTGGCTCCAGGAAATTAAGGAGTCGATTGCTAGACTTGAACCTATCGATGCGATACCTGCAGGCGCACGGGATTCTATCCTGTGGGAAGCGGCTTGTATCATGTATCGCAAGGGTGTCAAGAAAGAGGTAGCTCTGCCATACATTGAAAGTATGGCAGATGTTTGTGAAGAAAATGAGGAGATGAACACAGCTCAGATTAAAGAGCTGGCCCGTCAGAAAATCAAACGTGTCTACAAACATGATCGCAAGATTGTAACTGTCATTGACTTCGAGCGTGAGCTGGCACTTGGGGGCTTGGCTCGTATTGCCAATGATGGTCCGTCAAAATACTTCTTCGAGCATGAGAATCTGTTCAAGCTTGATCCCCACTGTGTATACAGTAAAGAGGCTTTGGCGGACACCTTCAAATCGATCAAGATTGTCATCGACGATGGTGACAAGCAGAAGATTAAAGGCGGCGATGACATTTTCCGTCGCTATGTGCCTGATCAAACAGTATATGGTCTCGGCTTTTACCCTGACACATCTGTCAAGATTTTCAGGGATGAGAACTCGAATCAGACCCATTACAATACATACGAGCCGACATTCACTCCAGAAAAGGCTCAAGACCTGATACGTGGGGCCGAGGACATGTATCCCACGTTTGTCGAGTTTCTCAAGTTCTTGCATCCCAATAAGTGGGAAAGCCTGCTCAATAGGCTGGCCTGGTCAATTCAGTTTCCTCAGCTGAAGATGGTGTCACTAGCAGTATATGTGTCACCCACGCACGGTGTAGGTAAGGATATATTGTGCGACCTCCATGGTCTGATGCTGGGTCTGAAGCATTATCGCAGGCTCAACAGCCTTGAGGAAATGATTGGCAAGTTCAATGACTTCTCGGATGTGCTGCTTGTCAACGTCGCTGAAGCTCAGATGGGTAAAGGTTTGGCGGCACGTAACAAGATGACTGAGTTTCGTGGCGTGCTTAAAACACTTGTCACGAGCTCGAGCCTCAAGTCAGAGCGCAAGAATGTTCAAGCAACTTGGCGAACCAGCTACACAAACTTCGTGCTGACTGCCAACGAATACAATCCCAACATGCTTGAGTATGGTGATCGACGGCATGAGATTTACATCTTCCCGTCAACTGAAAAGCTAGATCAGGCTAAATTTGGTCGACTGGCTGACATGTCCAAGCCGAGAAACTATCCAACTGGCACATATCCATATGACAAGTTGGCTACCATATGGCATGGCCTTCGCAATCACAAGATTCAAGGTCGTCTGCATATTGATTCGGCCTCGATGGACGAAGACAAGCAAAGCATTTACAATGAGGGTCTGAGCCCAGTCCAGAACTGGCTGCTGACTGAACTGCCGGATGTTTTCAGCAAAGACTTCCTGATCTGGTTCATTGGAAACTTCTATCCTCAGCGTGATCGTATCAAGCCTGTCGATGAGGCCGAATACTTCATGAATGAGTGTAAGCAGCATATCCAACCTGTCAGAAACAATAAGGGCAAGACTTCCCAACGCCTGTCACTTACCAAGCTGCACAGGTTGACGGTTGGCGATGGCAAGTTGACCGATCTGCAGTTGAGGTCTGTGCCTCGTGGCCCGAACTATTATCAATTCCTCTACACAGTGCGTAACCATGGCCTGTATGATGATAGGTCCGCAGATGAGTATTACGCACTAGAGGCAGCGATTATCAAGCATTACAAGTCAATGGTGGGGCCTGTAACGAACAGCACTGATTCTGACATCCACCAAATTTTGACAAGATTTACACTTCGTACTGTTTAACCAGAGGGGGCCAAGATGAGTGAACAAGTAGAAGGTGGGTTTGTTTTCCTCCGAATTTTCAATCCCAAATTCGGAACCTCGGTCAGCCGACACATGTGCTGGGATAAGGCTCGGTTCGTTGAAAGCCAACGGGTTGCAAGAGCCAAAGAGAACGAGACTATCGAGGTAATCACTGAAAAAGAATTCAACAAGGAGAACCGCCGTGGAAAATGAGCAAATCAAAGTCCTGGATAGCGGCTATGTTCGCCTGATCCGGCATTGGGGCAGTGATCAAGCAGTCATTGAAGCGGCCCGTATGTCGACGATGAAGGGGTTTCTCGGATGGGAAGACCATTATCGTTGCAAACACTGTCAGCTGAAATGGAATATCCAACCTGAAGGCCTGAAATGCGATGAGGGCGGAAAACCCTGCTCGCAATGTGACAATTACATTGACGGCCTCAATTCACTGGAGCAGGTGCGAGGTGATGAGAATCTGCTACGCTACCTGTATGAGAACAAGCACATGTCTCCGTTCGAGATGTGTGGGGCGACGTTCGAGATAAAAGCCCCGATCTTCGTTTTCCGTGAGTGGCATCGTCACCGGACTCAGTCATACAATGAGGCCAGTGCTCGCTACAGTCCGCTGCCGAATGACAACTACCATCCTGATGCACTGGACATTCACTTCCGTGCCAAAGCCGCATCGAAGAACAAACAGGCTGGCCAGGCAGTTAAGCGTGAGCCGACGATACATGAGATCAATGACTGGCTGGAAGAACTGTCCAAAGTCTATGATCGTGTTCAGGACCATTACACATGGGGTCTGAATATCGGCATACCGAAGGAAGTTGCCAGGATAGCGCTGCCTGTCGGGCGTTACAGTCAAATGCAAGCTCAAGCCACACTGCGTAACTGGCTTAGCTTTCTGGAATTGCGTAATAGCCCGTATGCACAGCAGGAAATCCGCTACTACGCCATCGCTGTTCAGCAAATTCTGAGCGAGGTATTTCCCCGCACTCTCCAACTGTTCAAGAAAGGCCGATAATCATGGAAAAGAAAATCATGCTGGACCTCGAAACAATGGGCACCGGCAACAATGCAGCAGTAGTGGCCATCGGTGCCTGTGTCTTCAGTGTCAAAGACGGCATCGGCGATCAGTTCTATCAGATTATCAACCCTGAAAGTGCGGCGAAGTTCGGCAAAATCGATGGCGGCACTTTTGCCTGGTGGTGCATACAGTCAGTGGATGCCAGAAAGATTTTCGCCGATAAGTCTGCATGGCGCCTGCTGCCTGATGTGCTGATTGACTTCCAGGCATTCTGCCTCAACGGGGTGGAAGACATCCGTGACATCGAAATGTGGGGCAACGGCTCCGATTTCGACAACATCGTGCTGGGCAATGCTTACGAAGCCTGTGAGCTCAAGCGTCCCTGGCTTTACAGTGGCAACCGCTGCTTCAGGACCACGAAGTCATTCGTGTCCAAGGCGCAAGGCAAAATGCTGTGGGACCGGCACAGTGCCAACCTGATTCACCACAATGCATTGCATGATGCCATTCGCCAGGCGAAAATCGCAATCGACATTCTCCGTTTCGTGGAGACCATCGAAACTCAACAATTATAATTGTTTACTTCACTCTCCACTACGGTATAATACTCAAATGATATTCTCCCTCGACCTTGAGACCTCGCCTAATCACGGGGACCTCAGCAATGGTTTTGCACTCGAGCCGTGGAGGGTCCGTCAAGGGCTTGCCCACATATCCTCAATAGCTGCAGTGAGTGAAGACGGCACTTACAAACGAAATGTGGGCAAGCCGTCAGTCAAGCAACTGTTGGCCATCCTGGAAGAATTAGCAGGCAAAGAGGTCTGGACCTGGAATGGCACATTCGATATTGCATGGTTGATTGCCTCGATCAACCCTGACAAGACCAAACCTGTGCCTGATATTATCAGGCGAATACGGTGGCGTGACGGCATGCTGCTGCTCAAGTGGGTGGTAAACGGGCAGCAAGCTGAGAATATGCGGTTCTCATACGCATTGAAAAATGCTGTGGCATCGTTTATCCCAACAACGCCTGGCAGTGCAGAGTTCATCGCAATGAAGGACAATGCGCCAGTCGACCCGACCAGTCCCTACTGGTTAGAGCGTGGTTTGTTGGACGCTCAAAAGACTGTAGAGCTTGCCAAGATGTTGTGGGAAAAGCTCAAGCCCGAACAACATCGCGGCTTCATTATCGAGCAGAGAAATCTGCCATTCATCGCCAATTCCTGGTTGGTCGGTGTGCATGTTGACAAGGCCAAACTCAAAGAAGCCGATGACTTCTATCATGCTGAGCGTGACCGCTATCTGAAAGAGACTGGTCTGGGCCTCAGTATCGAGATGCTCAACTCACCCGCTCAGCTTGGCAGGCTGGTTTATGGCACACTGGGCCTGCCAGTAATCGAGACGACTCCGACCGGCAATCCTTCAACAGCAGCTGACACAATCAAGTTGCTGGCTTACAAGACGAAGGATGAGCGACTCAACCTGATCATCAAGGCGAAAGAGTGCTCGACCATACTGAGTAAGTATGTCGATACGGCCTATCGTGCCCTCGACCGAACTGGCGACAGTTACATGTATGGTGTGCCCAAGATATTCGGCGCCAACACGGGGCGATTCACGATGTCCAGTGAAACCTTGAAAGATCAGAAGGTTTCAACCGCAATGCATCAGATACCTCGAAAAGCTCCCAAGATACGGGCATATATGGGACCACCTCCTGGCATGAAGATGATGGAGGCGGATGCGATGGCTCAAGAGTCTCGCATCATGGCTATCTGGTCTCGTGATGAGAACATGATACGTCTGTTCCGTGAGAAGATTGACCCTCACTCATGGATGGCAGGCGAAATCTATGGGATGGCTTGGCAGGAAATTGCCAAAAACAAACACATCCCTGAAATTACTGAAAAGCGACAGAACGGCAAACTGCTCAATCTGTCGTCCAACTTCAGAATCGGTGGCAAGGCATATGCCCGTAAGTCATTCACTGAATATGACCAGTGGATGTCAGAACAGGATGGCTACTACATGCAAAACCTGTTCAAGCGGTCATATCCTGGAGTGCCCAGATACTGGGATGCGATCATCAACTTTGCTCGCCAGAACGGTTACACATACACTCTGGCTCAGCGCCGATTCAAAGTGCACAAGTGGGGCGGTCGAGAAGACTGGAAGACTGAAGGCATTGTCATCAGTCATCCGATTCAAGGCACGGCCGCTGAGCACTTCCACGGGGCGATGACCTCTGTTCACGATCACGTCATGATGACTACTCTGCATGATGCGACTTTCTTCGCCATTCACGATGACGAGGAAGCGAAGGAGATCGACGCCAAAATGAATACGGTGGACTTTGCTTCATTGTGGAATGTGGAGCTGCCGATCGATCTGCCGTTCGAGTATAAAGTCGGCCAATCATTTGCGGACGTGAAATGACCAAGATACAAATCACGCGGCATACCAGTACGTCGTTAACTGGTCGAAGGATGATGCAAGCTAAGGGTTCAAGAGTGGTCAGTTCTCAGCCCATTGCATTATCCGCTGAACAAATCAAGTGGAACGAAGAAGTCGAACGAAAGAAAGCCGAAAAGGAGAAGAACGGTGGCAAACGCTGAAGTAGAAGTGAAAGTATGTGTGGAGCGCTGCATCCACGATGGACTCAAGAAAGCACTCACTGAAATCCGTGACAAGCATGGAGTGATTGTCACTGACGTCCGTGTCAACTGGATTGACGTCTCAGCTCCGAATGGTTATAACGCAATCATTCGGGAAATTCAAATCACGACCAAGACGGGAGATTGAAAATGGCCATCGCATTATCCTGGAGCCGCATCAGTGACTGGCAACAGTGCCCGAGGAAGTTCTATCTCAAGTATGTCGAGAAGTCCTTCCCTGTCGAAGACCCGAGCAAGTCACCCCACCTGGTGAAGGGTGAAATGCTGCACAAGCAGCTGGAGAACTACGTCTACAAACGCTTGAACGGCGAAGACGTGGCCAATTTTGAATGCCATGACATCGTCAAGCAGACGCTACCTCTGGTCGAACGCTTCATCACCAAATTCAGTAAGGTCTGGCCTGAGCGCCAAGTCGCAATCACGTATGACTTCCGGCCGACTGAATGGTTCGGCAAGGATGTGGCCTTTCGGGCGATCTGGGACTTGTCAGGAGCCAACCCTGGTCATGCGTCCATCGTCGACTACAAGTCCGGCAAAGTGCAGGACTATGCTGACGAGTGTGGTCAGCTGCACCTGTCAGCAGCGATGGCGAAGCCGATTTACGATGTCAACTGCGTGGACATTTTCTACGCATTCATCGAGTTCAAGATCGTCAAACCGGCAACGCCACTGCGTATCGAAGGCGAGGAGTTCGATCATATTCGTGGATTCTTCCAGCGTATCTACGACACTGTGAATGCAGAGCGTGACTGGAGCGCACGTGCCAATCAGTATTGCAACTGGTGCCCGGCAACTCAGGCTCAGTGCAAATTCTCGAAGAAGCCGTGACACCAGAAGGAAAGGTAAAACTGTGGGCGACGGACATTCTCAAAAGGGAATTGCCCGGCGCTGTCATCTATCGCCCTCCAGGTGGGGCATTCGGTAAAGCGGGTGAGCCTGACATACATGTAACATACGGTGGCTGTAAGATGGTCATCGAGGCTAAGACTGAAGATAACGACGCCACTAAGTTACAGATGAAGCGCCTTATTGACTATCATAAGGCTGGTGCTTTGGCTATGTTACTCAGAGGTTATAACGAAGCACGTCTGATGAATGGCATCAGGCTTTTGAAGGAGCGAGCCGCTTGTTTAGCAGCTATAATTGGCCAGCAAAACCAGGGATAACACCGTTCAAGCATCAGATTGAGACGGTAAAAGCTTGTCTGGCTTTTAAGCGTCTATTTATCTTGAACGATATGGGCACTGGTAAGACCTTAAGTGCCCTGTGGGCTTGTGACATCCTATTCAATGCAAACAAGATTAAGAAAGTCTTGATCGTTTGCCCACTCAGCACCATGCGGTCTGTGTGGCTGGAAGAGATATTTTACAACTTTCACCACAGAAGTAAGGTGGAGGCCCACGGCAGTAAGCAACTTAGGGCTCAACTGATTAGACAGCAGGCCGATTTCACGATTATCAACCATGATGGCGTGGTGTCTATGTATGATGAGTTAGCAGCTCAGAAATATGATGTCATCATCATTGATGAGTTGACTGCCTTTAAGTCATTTAAAGCGAACAGGAGCCAACTCATGATCAGACTGGCTCGTACTGCGAAAGCAGTATGGGGCCTAACTGGTAAACCGACACCCAACTCTCCGCTGGAGGCATTCTCTCAAGCACATGTGGTGAATCCTGCTAACCCGCATTTGCCGAGGTATTTTACCCAATATCGTGACATGGTCATGTATAGGCTGAACATGTTCACATGGGTGCCCAAGAACGAGGCCAATAACATTGTGGCTACGATTATGCAGCCATCAATTCGATACAAGATCACAGACTGTATTGATATGCCTCCAATCACGTATCAGACTCTGGAAGTGCCATTTACTCCGGCACAACAGAAGGCTTACATTGAGATGCGTGATGAGCTTTACACTGAGATTGCTGAAGGTGAAGTCTCAGCATCCAATACAGCAGTGAAATTGAATAAGCTGCTACAGATTTCTGCTGGCGCAGTCAAGAATGATGAAGGCGAGCCGACAATCATTGATTGTACGCCGCGCCTTACTGCTTTACATGAGATTTTTGAGCAAACTCCACAGAAAAAGCTCATTGTCTTTGTTACATTCAGAGCCACCATTCATATGGTATCTCAGTGGCTCGGGGCACAGGGACTGAAAGTCAAGGTCATTTTCGGTGACGTGTCTCCTGGCAAACGTCAAGAAGCAATCGATGAGTTTCAGAACAGTGATCTGGATGTGCTGGTAATTCAGCCACAGTCCTCAGCCCATGGTATTACACTGACTGCCGCCAGTACGATCGTGTGGTTCTCGTTGATTCCTAGCAATGAACTTTATCAGCAAGGCAATGCCAGGATTTACCGAGCTGGTCAAAGATTGCCATGCTTGATCATCAACATGATTTCCAGTGGTGCAGAAAAGCATATCGCCAATCTGTTAACCCGTAAGGAACTTATGGCGAATAACCTCCTGGACATGATCCGCAATCACGAACTATAATTATAACAGTTTACACATCGTTAAAAACGTAGTATAATTGTATTATAAATAAGGAGTGAGCATGAGCAACTCGTTGGCAGATAACCTTGCATCGTCCGACAACTTTGATGATGAGCTTGCTGGACTAGGGGTAAATGAGCTCATCGATCTTGGGGTGAAAACCCGCGATGAGTTGAAAGAAAAAACTCGTCTGTTCAAAGAATACAAGAACGGTGCGGACAATCTGTTGCTTCGCATCTGTCACCACCTCAAAGCCAAAGGCGATGAGCTCGGTGTCGATTCATTCAAGACGGCTGATGGCACAGCCTTTCGCAATACCAAAGAATCCTACAGAGTGCTGGACTGGCAACAGACCCTGGCATTCATGCAGGCTACCGGGAACTGGCAGATGCTGGAAAAGCGCGTGGCCAAGCTCGCTACGAAAGAGATTCACCAGACCACCGGGGCAATACCTCCAGGACTTGATTATATCGTGGAGGAGACATTCGTGATACGACGACCCAACGAAAGGAGAAGCAACGATGACTGAAACAACCAACAACCTTCCAGCAGCCTCGAATGATCTTCCTGACTACCTGAAGGCGATGGCTGGCACTGCGCCGGCACAAAACACTGCTGTCGATGCAATGGCCTCTGCGGCCATGAGCATTCCCCGTGTCTCGATGCGCGGCAAGAAATTCCGCTTCATCGAAGGCGGGGAAGAAATCTTCGCCTGCAATGACAAAGTCAACATCGTCATTGTCGGCGTTGAGCCCGACTCGCAGCGCTTCGTCAAGACCTACTACGAGAAGGGCTATACCGGCGCCAATGACACCAATCCTCCGACCTGTGCCAGTGACGATGGCGTGGCGCCGTCTGGCTGGGTGGCAACGCCGCAAGCCCGTTCGTGTGCGGAATGTCCGAAAAATCGCTTCGGTTCAGCGACTTCCAGGACTGGCAAGCCGTCCAAGGCCTGCCGTGACTCCAAGCGGCTCTGGGTCATCCGTCATGAAGACCTGGTCAAGAAGGTCGAAAAGCCGACGCTGTATGCGATGGGCGTCACTGTCATGAGCCTGAAAAGCCTTTCCGAATTCGGCAAGGAAATGAAAGCCATGAACGTGCCCATCAGTGCAGCGATGGTCGAGGTGATCATGGACGATGACTCGGAATTCCCGATGATCTCGTTCAAGCGGGTCGGCTGGCTGGATGAAACAACCGGCAAGGCCATCATCGACCGCAGTGAGAAAGCCGAGTGGAAGCTGAATCAAATTCAGCGTCCGGCCTTGGCGGCTCCGGCGGCGAATGCGGCGGGTGGCGCAGTTCAACCGCTCAATGTGGCTTTGCCTGGTCAGCCGGTAGCCCAGCCTGCTGCTCAGCCGGCGGCCCAAGCAGCTCCGGCTGCCGAAGCTGTGAAAGCCCCTGAGCCGCCGAAAAACATGAACGACGTAGTCAGCAACTGGTAACAAGTAGCCCAACTGCGAAAGCAGTTGGGTTTCTAGACCGCAAAGGAGATGTCTTCCGGTTCTTCGTAGGACTAGGTCTGACGAAGGCGGTCTATAAACCCAACTGAAAGGATGATCATGGAACACCACTTGCTTCTGACTCTCGGCCACAACTCTTCCGCCATCATCGTGGGTGGCTCGCAGGATATGGGATTCAAAATCCTGGCCGGGTATGAAGAAGAGCGTCTGACTCTTACCAAGTCTGACAGTCGCTTTCCTATCAATGCAATTCAGCGTTGTATGGAAGTGGCTCAAGTCGATGAAGTGCAAAACATCTACATCACGCACTGGGCTGTGGATGGCCAACTCAGCAGCATGTCCAAAAAGCATTTCGACCAGTCCAAGCTTCCGAAGCACAAGATGATTGTCACGCATGGTGAAGGGCAGACCCATCATGACACTCACGCATATACAGCAACATGGTATGCAAAGCAGAAGCCAGGCATGTCACCTGAAAATACGATGATTTTTGTCGTTGACGGGTTCGGCAATATGGGCGAGCACTTCAGCATCTACAAGTGTGGTTCTGGTTTTCAGCCCGTACTGGTGCGTCGTCTGTTCGGTTACGGCGGCTCGATGGGCCTGATGTATCAATACATGACTGCCTTCCTAGGCATGAAGCAGCATGAGGACGAATACAAGATTCTGGGTTACGAAGCCCACATCCATGAAGTGGATGTCGATCTGTCTGAAGTCCATCGAATCATCAATCAGGAAGTTCGTCGCTATCTGGACAGCTACTTCGATTCCAAGAAAATCGTCGACCCGTATGACGAGTTCATTCGTCTGGACGCCTTGCCGGCATTGCAGCGCGACTATATTGTGCGCTGGAATGGCCACGCCAAGAGTCTGAATATCATGGATGCTGATATTTACACCAAGCGTGTAGTCATGGGTTACATCGTGCAAGGCATTCTTGAAGGGGTGGTTGCCTCGATGGTTGGCATTTATCGGCCGACGAACCTCATCTGCACTGGCGGCGTCTTCTACAACGTCAAACTGGGGCGACGTCTTTTGGACGTGATTCCCGGCAAGATCTGCGTCTGTCCTTTGGCTGGTGACCAGGGCAACGCGATCGGCCTGTTCTCCATCAACAACTTCCTGGAATGGCCTGGCCATCTGAACTGGGGAATTCGGCCTAAGGGAATGCTGGGATACAGTCTTGACAACATGATCACGACTGACAGTGTTGCAAAAGCCACCGAAATTGCGATGAGCACAATCGCCAGCTATGGCATGGTGAATATCGTGCGTGGCGCGATGGAATTCGGACCTCGCGCCATGTGCAACACATCGACAATCGCTCTTCCGAAGCCAGGCATTGTCAATCTAATCAACAAGATGAATGGTCGCAACACCATCATGCCGATGGCGCCTGTGATGAATGGGATGACATTTCGCAGCCGTATGGCTATGGCTGACCGGGTGCATATGAGCGAACAGCACATGATTATCACGTTGCCTTACAACAAGTATGACGACATACTCGGCGCTGCTCATCTCTATCAGGACGAGGCCACCGGTCGGCCACAAGTTCTAGACAACGACCCTTTGATGGACCACTTGCTTGCTGAGCACGAGGTTCTGATCAACACCAGTTTCAACATCCATGGGAGGCCGATAGTCTACACAGTTGAAGACACGTATCACAATACGATGGAAGAAGCAAAAATCAATCCGAGCATCACCACCATCTATCTCGAGAAATAACATGAAAGAAGCCGCAGAAGCAGTCATTACCTTCAACCGTGATTTGCTGGGCATTCAGCCACGTCCCATCGCGCCGATGAGCCGGGCAGAATTCGAGCATTTGCAAAAGTGCCTGCACGAAGAATTCATCGAGGAACTGCGTCTTGCAATGGATGCTGAAGACGTAGTCGCGATGGTCGACTCCATCCTGGACGGCATGTATTTCGCCATCGGCGGCCTCTACAAGATGGGTCTGGACCATCACCAGATTCATGCGTGCTTCATGCACATCCACAGCAAGAACATGGAAAAGAAAGCCGGCAAGGTAGCACGACGTGCTGTCGATGGTGCAGTCGATGCTGTCAAGCCGGTTGACTTCATTACGCCCGAAGTCGAGATTCGCAACATTCTCGGACTGGGGGGCTAAGCAATGGCCATCATTCTGGAAGGCCCGGATGCCGCGGGCAAAAGCACCTTGGCGGACTGTCTTGTTCGTCAATTCGGCATGGAGCACCTTCAGAGTGGTGGCGCTCCTGGCACTTATCAAGAAGTGCTGAGATATTGCGAAATGCAGTTGAACGCATGTAACAATCGCAATATAGTTATTGATCGGGTTACGCCCATATCACACCCGATCTATAACCCGTTCTATCGCAATCACGTTGTGGTGATGGACTTTCTCACAGCGATGATTAACCACAAAGACACTGTGGCGGTATACTGCAGGCCACCGACTGAAGCTCTCATGCGGCCTGAAAAGCATGTGTGGAAAGATTACGACACCGAGGAGCACAAGCAGAAAGTGCTTCGTAATCAGCATGACTTCATCCTGCAGTATGATAAAGTTTTCCAACAAATTCCGCACATCACTTACGATTACACCGATTTCGAAATGTCTGCTGAGTTGATCGCAATGTTTGCGGCGTCGGTTGACTCGGACGAAATACTGGCCAAACTCAAGGAACTTCAGAAAAGGGTTACAAGATGAGCAATATCGACACATTCCTTAAGATGTATGGGGACGTCAATGCTGGGCAGCCGATCTCCCCACGTGGCCAGGTGTGCAAGGAAGTCTGCGACTACTCGTTCAAGCTGGACATGAGGTTCAGTCCGCTGACCAGCTTCCGTGCACGCAAACTCAATCTCAAATATGCCAAGGAAGAGCTGAAGTGGTATCTCCGTGGTGACAAGTTCGACCAGAGCATCGAGGAGCATGCCACGATGTGGCAAAAGATTCGTCAGGACGACGGGTCTTACTTCTCCAATTATGGCCAGTATATTTTCGGGGAGGAGCAAATCCATTTTGTGCTGGATGAGCTGCGCAAAGACCCGAATAGCCGGCGTGCTTCAATCGTGCTACTCCAGCCTTATCACCTATTCCTTGACAACAAAGACGTAGTGTGCACGTATGGCATCAATTTCCGCATACGTGAGCATCGGCTGGACATGACTGTCATGATGCGAAGCAATGACGTCATCTTCGGGACGACGAACGATGTCTTCTGCTTCGCAATGATTTACAGAATGGTGTTCGCAGTTCTGAGCCGATTTCTTCCAATCAATGTGGGCTACTACACCCACTTCGTCAATTCACTACATGTATATCAGCGTCATTTCGGCATGATTGCTGAAATCATTCAGGACGGCCCGCAAGGTTACACGCCCATAATGGTGCCGTGGCCGACAGCTGACGAAGTCGAAGCAATTCTGGACCGACGTCCTGCCGATGGACCAATGACAAGGTGGCTCAATGAGTAATCGTATATCAGTAGACGAATACTTCCTGCGTGCAGCGGAGTGGGCCACATTACGTGGCACATGTGCACGCAGGAAGGTGGGCTGTGTGCTGACTAATCATCGCAGCCACATCCTTGCCACTGGCTATAATGGTGTCGCCAGTGGGGCTCCGCACTGTATCGAGCCGGCCCACTCTTGCCCTGGGGCGAAGGCTCCGTCTGGCACAGGGCTTGATTTGTGTGAAGCAATTCACGCAGAACAGAATGCATTGTTACAGTGTCACAATGTGTTCGAGATACACACCTGTTATGTGACACACTCTCCTTGCATTACGTGTGTGAAACTCATTGCTGGAACCAGTTGTCAGCGCATTGTCTTCCGTGAGAAGTATGCACATGACGATGCATCTAAAGCTCTGTGGATGAAACTCCGCAGGCATTCACCTCACTCTTGGATACACCTCCCTCATGGCGACTGAAAACAAGCGGTATACCTTCTATCGTAAGACATCAATGGGCATTGCCACCTGGACCATTTGGTTCAGTGGCGATGTCATCTATTATGAGCACTGTATGGTAGAGGGTGGTTCGCCCCAAATTCACCAGGAAAAGGTGGAACTCAATCAGTCTGGACGAAATCTCCAGCAACAAATCGACTTGCAAATGCAAAGCAGGTTGTCACGCATGTTGGACAAGGGTTACAAGCCCACACGTGAGCAAGCTCTGGAAGGGGCGACGAACCAGCTTGGGCTACCCTTGCCCATGAAGGCTCATCCGATACAAAAGGTATCTCTGCCCGCGTTTTCAGTTGCATACGTCCAGCGGAAATATAACGGACATCGCTGCATGATTACGCGGCAGGACGGCAAGCTGATAGCCTATTCCATCAAAGGCAAGATCATTGAAACAGTGCATCATATCACTCAGTTCCTTGAGCACACTGTGCCAGAAGGGGTGGTGCTGGACGGTGAACTGTATGCGCATGGCATGACTTTGCAAAAGATTTCGAGCCTGATCAAGCGTGATCAGATCGAGTCGAGAAAGCTGTGCTACCATGTCTATGATGTCATGGAAGACATGGTGTATGGCGAGCGGTTCGAATACATGAGGAAACTCATCCCTGTCGGCCGTCCTGAAGTTAGCATTGTGCCGACCTACAAAATCAGCGAGCTGGGCCAAGCATATGAGTTGACTGACCAGTTTCGCAGGGAAGGCTATGAAGGCGGCATGCTTCGTTTGGATCTTCGTGGCTATGAGGGCGCACTCAAACGGTCGAACCAAATCCTCAAAATCAAAAAATGGCTTGATGCGGATTTCGAAGTTGTCGGTGCCAAGCCAGCCAAAAACGGTGAAGCGATCTTCATCCTGAAAGTCAAAGACGGTTTGACGTTTGACTGTTTGGCTCCCGGGCCTGTGTCACAAAAGCAACAAATGATGCGCGACTATCTGCAGTATATGGGCCGCATGTTGACTGTCCGTTACGCTGAATTAACTGAAGACGGCAAGCCGTTTCATGGCGTGGCGGTCCAGTTTGTCGAACATATTTGAACTTGAGCGAAAACGCGCTCACCTTGTGTAAATTTTTAATAGTCGGAGCTCTTTGTTCGCACCTTGGTACGATCTAAAAGAAATATCCGTAGTAATATACGTTATAGCTGGGTGCGTTCTAAATAAAGGTGACTAAAATGTGTCGTATCTATCCAGTAAGTGACATATTTGTGGTATGTGATCGCTACTCGCACTTTAAGACGTGGGTCGACCGTATCACAGTCATGATGGATTTGACCCGCACCAAACTTCATCATGTTGACAGAATTGAGAAGGTGCTCGGGCTGGAAATTGCGCCTGAAAACCTGGTAATTCTAGACCCACCAGTCAGATTTAGCCTGAATGATCTGCGCTGCAGGATACGTAAACCGTCATGGTTCGGTGAAACATTTGAGACACGCTTTATGTGGCAGCGCGAAAAGCCCGAATCACAGATCTGCTTGTTTGTCGGCGGACCTTGGGACGGGAGGAAAGCCCTGATAGAAGAGAACATTGACTACTATCATGTTCCCGAACTCCCTCCCATACCTGAATACATACCCAATGACTCCAGTTTCCCTGCGACTATGAAGATCACAGTCTATGTCAGGCAGAGGCTTTACGAGCACAATAAGAAACCCTTCAGTATCTTCCATTACGAAGACGGTGAAGGGTGGCTTAAGAAGCTAGTCAACGGTTACAAACCAGGTTATGGCAACTTCGAACCGGACATCTTTTAACGAACTTGAGCGAAAACGAGCTCCTTTTGTATAAAATTTTAACTATCGGAGCTCTTTGTTCGCACCTTGGTACGACCTAAAAGAACTTAACGTAGTAATATACGTTATAGCTGGGTGCGTTCTAACTACTTTGTTAACGCATTAAGTCCGTTGAGAAAACTTCGGCAGCTCTTCAGATCATTGGCTACTTGGTGGTAGCTTTTGTAGTTTCCGACGATTGTTTGGAGGGCTGAAGACTCTGTAATTCCGGTATCGGACGGGTCATCCACGGCTCCATCGACACGTCGACCTTGGGCGGCGCCATTGTGGACGCGCATCCAGCCAGCAGTAACATTGCAGGTATCGCGATTCGGAACATCTTCGGCCTCCTTGTCTAAGTAAACGTATTCGGTGTGAATCTTGTATTCAGTTTGGTAATACGGCACACGTATCTCATCACGAAGCTTAACGACTTTCGTGATGAATTTGACAGTCTCTTCGCTCTGTTTAGCGAGATAAGTCAAGTGTTTGTTGATGCCCACCTGCCATCCCTGAAATGCGAAGAATCCTGATAACACAATGGAGTATATCAGAAAGGTGGCCAGCATAGCTGGGTTTGCCAACAGTTGAAATGCTGGCAAGAACGTTGGCAAAAACTTGGCGACGAGAGTAAGCATCATGCCCTCCAGATTACAGGGGATCGACCATAAGCCATAGTCATAGGGTCATTATTGTTAGGGATAAAGACCCTAACATGTTCACCGCTTTTTGGCGGCACTGACTGAAGATGGCACCAGCCGTCTGTCCAACCAGGATGCTCGAGCCAGAGACTACATTCTGCCAGATACTCTGGATGCTCGAAACACCAGCGATCGAATGGGCCGTCATCGTCAAGATCGACAGCCAGGCACTTCATATGGTTGGAGCCTTTTGCTGCGCCAGGAACTCCGGAATTGATGGCAGCAGGCCTCCAGCCACTTGTCACCTTTTCAATACGTTTGGCTCCAGGATTCAGGCTGTAATAAATCCCAAGCAGGCGATTGACTCTTTCCAGGAGGTCAGTCGCATTGTTTAAAAGGTCCGGTGTCAACTCGTTTGCGTATTCGACGTCTCGACCCATCCAGAACATTTCAGCTGTGATCATGGGTCTTCTCCGAACATATACGGATTCGCCGATCGAAGTAGATATACTGAGCCATACCTACGATGAGCATACATGCTGGCCAATCAAACTGGTAGGCCCAAATAGGTGCCAGGATGACGCCGATAGCCGCGACGGCCATCAGCATGACTGCGGCGGTCCAGCGGTCGATCTTCCCGCGACAGTTACTTGCATTCAAGATGCAGACCATTCTGATAAGAATAGCCAGAGCAGCCAGTTGAGCAACGATTGTCCAGAAACTCATTTTTTATCTCCATCAGTAGGGCGCTTGCCGAATACTCTCTCCAAAAACATATCGACAAAACGCTGTTGATTTTTCGAGATAATGGGTTGGCTCCATTGCAGAGCAAAACCTACAATCGCGGATATACCAGCCAAACCAGCTTTAGGAACCTCATACTGTAATGCTATGAACGGCGTGGCCGCTGTAGCAATTATTGTGCATAAGACGATTTCAGCCCACAGTCTTTTGGGACTCATGGCGTCACGATATGTGAGACCATACGCTACACCCGCAAATCCCGCCATAATTACAAACAGCGGGACTCCGAACACAGCGTTCGATAAATCCTGAGCCATGGCAAAAGACCCAATAACTGAAGTGCCAGCGATCGCAGCCCCTGTTGCTTGATCTACACTTTGCATCATATCCTCTCAATTTAACCTGGCCCCATTTAAGGGGCCAGGTGTTGATTTTTACTCAGTCGCTGAGGACGGAACCGCGGGCAGTCTGTCCAGATTTCCCTGGTTTGAAGACTGATCCTGCGATTCACTACCTTCGACGGCTGAGGAAGGAATTGAAACAGGGTCAACAGCTGTGCCTTCAGGCACATCAGTCTTGTCAGTTTCGCCTCCTTCACTGGCTGCGGATGGGTACGGCGTATCTCCGTTCATAATCGCTCCTTAAACACTGTCTTCGGCCCCAGACAGTTTGGGATTATATCAGCGACTCTTGGCCGCTGAGTATATCGGTTCTATTTATCATAGGGTGGGCTTCATCAGTAGGCCCCCAATCTGAATCAGGATGTAATGCTACAATAGTCATAGGCTCTGGCCCGGTTTTAAACCTGTGGACCTCTCCCTCAGATATAAAAGCAGTCACCGACATTCAAGCTCTGCTCGGAACTTTGCAGTGAAGCTGTCCCGTAGCCACTGGCCACAATACCCGCCCTGAATGAGGGGTGTGTGTGAAATGTTTGAACGGTATTAGGCGGAAAATACAGCGCATTTAAACACGGTTCCCCCAATTTAGGCGGACATATTAATAAAGAATCAGTGCATCCATCGATATATCTGACAAATCCTGGACCCTTTAAATCCAAAAGTCCTTCTATTGAATGGCCCCGAATACCCGGCATCATTGATATAAATGATCGTCCGAATACCCTCAATTTATCATCGACAAAGAATCTAGAATCTGCAGAGAAAAAACTGCCCGCAAAAATCCTTTTCAACCTATCCATGCGTCTATATTCCACCACGCCATCGAATACATAGCCAAAAACTGTGTGGTCAGGAGCCAGTCGTATAAAATCATTGGCGACCAGTCCTGAAAATGAGTCGAATCTTTCATTGTAACAGAGCTCGTTGATTTTCATATGTGGGCCACATAATTTAAAGATTCATTGAAAAGCTTATTAAAAGCCACTTTAGAAGAAGAATCTCTACCGAAATTGATCAGTTTGCCGGATTTTAATCTCATAAGGAAATGGCTGGCAGCGTATGTTGGTAGCGAGCCAACCTTAGTCTTATCTCTAAAATACCTGTCATGCCCAGTAAATGATAGAATGAACTTCTTAAGAGGCAATTTATAGGTAGCCCATGTATCAGAAATTTTGTATACCTGGTTTTCTGGGGCCATAGACCACACTTGAAAATCTTCAGTTTTGAAAAAATGGCGACAATTTTTCAAATACGTAATAAAATCGGTGTTAGAATGGTTAGCCATTCTGCATTCTACATGTTGCCACTTACCGATGAAATTTATCCACCACAAAGCATCATAAGAGTTATCTATTTTGAAAGGGCATTTGAGCATTAATTGCTCCATTTCTGACATAAGTTCATCAGAAAAATGTAAACAGTCCTTCCAATTGGTCTCCTTGGCCTCTTTTGGGGACTTTTTAAATATGTTATTAGTTTTTACGCTTCCAAATAATTGATCCCCAAACTCTCCTGTAACTATCAGAGCTGAAGTATCTACGTTGTCAATGACTCTGCCAGATATTTTCTTGCATGGCAGTTTATCTCTGACATGCTCCGCAAAAAACTCAGGGTATTCAAATACTGATGCTTCGCTATATCTAACTTCAATCTGATTAGGCCTCACCCCGTATTTAATTAGGGCAGATAAAGCACAGGTGGAATCAATGTCTCCGCTCCAATAAAAATGTATAAGACTGTTCTCATTAATAATAGATTCAGCCCTTGATTTAATACAGTATTCAAGTGTTTCTGGGTTCCTCAATAGAGGCACAGGTGTAATAATATCCAGATCTAAACCCAAGTTAATAGTGGATGTTCTATCTATAAACGAAAAGCAGCCCCCACCCATGCTAACAATTCTTTAGTGATGGGTTTAAGTCTGTCGTCAAAAATCGACAACATGTTGGATGAATTGTAATCAACTATCATTTGGCTAACTAACTAAGCTCCGACGCCATAACTTGAATAACAGCGCTTTTATTCTTGAGCTCATCGACTGAATTCGTTGACTTAATGATGTCAAGAAGTTCCTGACGACTATCCTGCATATTAACGAGGGACGTGAGACCATAATCCATAAAAACCTGTTTTACAGCTTTTCGGATTTTCTCACGAATTTGCTTGCCATCAGGGTGTTTGTCCAAAATAGCCCTTCTTATGAATCTCAGTTCATCTAACCTTGCCATTGCCTCAGACCTCTCCTGCTCTAGAGATTTCTCTTTCTTTACATACTGTTCCTCAAGAAAATCCCAGACAAACCCGCTTTGTGGAGGACCTTCTTTCACGATACGAAAAGCCAGGGCGTGTGGGATATTTCCAAGATAATTGCCCTCTGCATCGACTGCATGAACATAAACCCACTTCTGATCTTGAAAATCCCAGTAATAATGATCATCATTGGGAGGCGGAACTACCTCCATAAATATGCGGCCATCATCAGATTTGAGCTTGCCGAGATATGTCCCCTCCCTATCAACAGCATGAATTGTTACGCCGTGTAAAGCTCTCTGCTCTGAAATAAAAGCCTCAATCTCATCGATTTCAGATGGTTCCAAAGCTGCAGGAGACCACTTGCCCATGTTAATAAGGTATTTAGTCTTATCAACATGGGAGTAAGATATTCCAATGTATTTGAATGAAAACTTGGGACGACTCTTTAGCAAAATCTGTCCAAAAGAATCAATCAAAAACATATTGTGTTTGTCTATAAGTAGCATATTCATGTTGAATTTCCTTTAAGAGACAGCGCCCTTAACCTGTGTAGAATTGTTACCCCCAGTCCACACAATAGATACACCGTTAAGATTAATGGCTTTACCAGCTGCGCCACCAGCCCCACCTGTCCCATGTATTGGAGTTGAGGTATTTTCAGAGGAAGCAGTACTTCCGGCTGTGCCGGCTTGGCCGTAATCACCTCCAGCACCGCCGTTACCGCCATACATTCCTTCAGTGTAAACTGGGTCCTCACCTCCGCCTATCAACCTCAAGTATCTCCATCCCAAACCAGCACTTCCGGCTGAAGATGTATTTCCGGTCCCACCACTAGTGCCCGACTGGGTTAAAGTAAATGTTACATTATATGACGAGCCGGACGCCCCGCCAGAAGAATTAGTGCGACCTCTGCCTGCGCCCCCACCCCCACCGCCAGCATAGTAAGTGCTATACACATTATAGCAGGAACCACCGCCACCGCCGCCACCACCTCCGCCGAATATATTGCCAGAAGTGTTATCGACTGTAACTGAAGACAAACTATTGTGAAACTCCAACGCTGGACCGCCGGCTCCTCCACCAGTGCCATTGGAAGCTGTTCCGCCAACTCCGCCGGCCCCGCCTTTACCAGCAATAGTGCCATTATTTATAATGGTGAACGTGCTACCGGCTGGCCAACTCCCCCCTGTGGTAACAGCCGGCGAAGAGATAGACGTGGAGCCGACGAAAATGCCTGTATTTACAGTTAATACTACGTCTCTCGGTATACCATCCGCGGGGGAGCCGGCTGTAGTGTATGCATTATAGTTGTCAGTATCAGCAGATATGGTTAGATTAACGACAATTCGGTTATTAAAAACCTTTTTCCATACACCGGCTTGTTTAACGTAAACTGATTTGACGGGCTTCCACACACCGCCGCTGCGCACGTAGATAGACTTGACACGCTTCCACGTGCCGGCCACATTGACATGTGTGTTTGGCGCAGCCATTATGCCTCACGCTCCAGCCAGATATCGCCGTCCGCACCACCTGAAGGCCCTGAAGTAGAGACAGTCTTCGACGAACCCTGCCATTTTGCACCTGTCACAAGAGATGCATCGACGGCTGGAATTTGCGAAGACCCGTTTAACTGCAGGATGTTATTAGCGCCAGTTCCCACATTCAGTGTGGCGGCAGTGCCAAGACCGAGGGCGGTCCTGGCTCCAGCAGCATCTGTGGCGCCGGTTCCACCGTTACCCAGTGCAAGAGTGTCAGAAATGTGTGTTGTAAGAGAAATCTTGCCCCAAGCAGGTGCAGCCCCTACACCTCCTGAGATAAAAGCATTTCCGACGGCAACAGCCGCCAACTTAGACAGGGCAGTCGCGCCCGATGCATACAGGAGATCGCCAACTGAGTAAGCTGATTGGCCGGTGCCGCCGTTTGCAGCGGCCGCAACACCTGTGATATTCGCAGCATTGCCGGAAATATTGATAGCATAGTTGGCGGACAGGTCGCCCCACGAAGAACCGTTGTAGACCTGCCATTTATTTGATGCAGAGTTCCAACGAACACTGTAAGTAACAGGGTTCGTGATTGTGACACGTGCAGGGTCCAGTCCTACGGCCAGTTCATCATCCCTGGTTTTAAACAGGTTGACAAGATTGGTGTAGAGAGTGGTGATGGAGATATTTTCTGCCCAGTTACTCATTTTAGAATCCTCTCACCATATATGATACCTGGCCTGTTTCTCGAACACCAGTATTGCCAACAAATCTGTAAACATCGAAATATGTTGGATAAGGTGCGTCAGTAAAGTTATAAACAACGTTAGAGTTCCCTGTCCCTAACGCGGTAAGTTGTATCGCGTCTACGTCAACGAAGATGGGGTTACCAGTCGAAAGGCCATCATCTGTCAAATATACACGAGTGCCCGTGGCATCTCCAGCATTGGCTGTGATGATTCCGGTGATAGTCTTCAGCTTAGAATCAAGACGAATATTGATACTATTAATTCTGGCAATATCATCACTGCCAGTAGATGTTACAGTAATAGTGATACGGATGTATCTGAAGTTCGTTGCATAAACCTGAGAAGCAGTAACCTCTGTCCAGGGGTCGCCCGCAGCCAGTTTATAAGCAATTTTGTATTCAACAGTAGGGCTGTTAAACAGTTCCAGATCAGCGCTTACAGTGATCTTGCTGCCTGCTAACACGGCTCCGTAGTCAATTTCTTCCTGATAATAGCCTGAAGCCAAAGTAGGCTGGATATAGATCGGGAATCCAGCGTTAATTTGGTTGTCAGGATTAGTGAAAGAGTTGTCAGTAAAATGGTCGTCAACAGTTTCGGTGGTGTTAACAGGTAATACCACTGAGCCGTTATCGAAATACGCATTGTTGAGCGTGCCGTCTAGAGCAGAGTCGTAGTCGGCCCTCAAAATATAATCTGGAGGCTCGTTCACCTGGGTAACCATTGACGCTGGCGTGCCGTAATTACCAGCCGTATCAATACCAGTAATCCAGTATTTGAATTCGCCAGCCTCTGTCTCCATGACAGTGGTAAATAGACCAGACTTAGTGCCAATCACTGTTGCGCTGGCATAGACATTACCTTTGCGAACCTCATAGCTCATTACAGGCAAAGTCCTTGCCACATCTTGCCAGTAAAGCAGCACGTTGTTGTCAATAACTTGTGCAACAATTGCTGTTTGATTAGGGGCCAGAACTGAAATCTCGACATTGCCGACCGCGCCAACATTGCCGGCTGAATCGATAGCCTCCACCCAGAAAGTGCGAGCTCCGCCCCAATTTACAGGAGCTTGATAAGCTGTTGACTGGATAGTTTCGAGAAGTGTGGCCGCGCCATAAGTGGCACCGTATTTGACATTGTATCCTGCAATGGAAAACGTTGTTGCGGGCACATTCCACTCAATACGGAAGTCCGCACCTACGATTCTGGCAGTATCTTTGAATGTTACAGTGGACGGTGCAGCAATTACCAAAGTGTAAGAGGCTGGATTGTCTGAGTAGTTGTAGGAAGTGTCACGGGCCTTTACATGGAAATTGTAAGAGCCCGCAGCCATAGGTTGCAGCTCCATGAAGCTTCCGGCCACAATTCCTTGGGAAACACCTGAGTCAAAATCTGCACCGATTCTGACCTCGTAATCCATCCTATCAAGATCACCGATTTCAGGCCATTCGACACGAACACCGTTCTTATGGGCTGTAACAACGATGTGGTCTACATCCGACGGATTTATACCAGCCTTTCCTAACACAGTATAGCTTGCAGTGGCTGGCAAAGATACTACACCAGCAGCACTGATAGCCAAAACATTGAGTTCATAATTGCCGGGCACAGCGTCATTCACCTCAACGTGTGTCGAAGTGGTGCGAGGAATCACTATGATATTGCCGTCAGCACGACGGTATGAGATATCGTAGAAGGCTGCGCCGGGTGACGGATCGAAAGAGATAACCAGTTTAGTCAAAACGCTGCCACTGGCTTTGTAAAGATACTCAGAGCCAGCAAGGTTTTTTACAGGGTCAGGACGAACCTTCAAATTGGAAGTTCTGGGAACCTGCAACACATACCCATTTTCTACCAGGTCATATTTGCCAGGGTAGTGCAAAGCCCCAATAACCTTAAAACCAGGTCCATCCTGATTCATTGCCAGAATACGAATGATTTCAGGTTCGATATCGTCCGACGCAATGACCCACACAGCCCCTGCAATATCGAATGATGGCAGAGCTTCAGAAAAATGCACCGTGTCAGTGGTGGATGGAGCAGTCTCAATCATTCTGTCGATGATTTGACCAGAAGGCATGATGACTGAAATCGTGTAAGTCATCCCGGATTCAATAACGATGTCAGAATCAAGCTGCAACAGATTGGACTGAGCGTAGACCACACGACCACCCCAGCGTTGATTAGATCTGGAAGGATCGACGATTTTCGCTAACTGGCCCGGTCGCAAGAATGAAGCATCAATACCAGTTTTGAATGAGATGATCTCAGACTCATACTTCTCAGTAAACAGAATCCATCGGCCTACACGAGCAGCTTGCCCTTGACTAGAACAGGCAAAGGCAACAAGTTTGATTTCACGAACACCGTAACGTACGACCCCATCCGAATCTTCCACATACTCAGGCTTGAGTCTAAAGAAATCGTTGGGGTCATTCCACTCAACGATAGCAACAGTGTGACGGGCTTTTCTGCCGGAGCCCTCTCTGTTGAATACACCGCCTTCAACGTTAGCCTGGTTGAACAGAATAACTGGATCAGCTGGTGCGTCCTGGACAGTGTAAACTGCTCCGCTTGCCCAGTAAACCATGCCGCGAAACACCGAAGCCATATTCTGAATGACCTCAAATGCCTCTTCCCTCGATTGCAACAATATGTTGCAAGTGAATCTCGGCTCTGTGCCACCCTTACCATCTGGCACAAGCTCGTCACAATATTGTGCGATTTGATAGAGACTCCACTTGTCAATCAAAGCCTCAGGGATGTAATTTCCAAGGCCATATCGAGTCGAAGTCAAGAGATCGTAAAAGCACCACGCAGGGTTGTCAGTCCAGGCGATTTGGAAAGAGCCATCCCACGTTCCAGAATAAGAGCGAGTTACTGGATCATAATTGGTAGGAATGCGGACACGCATCAGCTTCATATGATACGCCCGTTGAGGCACAGACGTAAAATACGTTGCGTCTACTTCCAAACCTACCAAAGCAGAGTTGGGATAGCTAAATTTCTTGTCGATGATGGTTGTAAAACTACTCCAGAACGATTTGTCCTGGATATTTGCCGCAACTGAATCAGCAGAAATTCTGCGCACACGCACATTCCACGGACCAGTTCCAACCAATGGGATACGATAAGCTCTCTGATAGCCACTTCTGGTTTTGCCAGAAATAACCTTCAAGCCTCCAAGATTTTGCTCGACATACGAGCCTCCATCAGGCTGAATGTCGATAGCTATCTGAACACTGTAACCGCTCAAATCACCATTGCTAATGTTCTGATAGGTTAGTGCAGGGACACTCAAGGTTACCCGGACGGCATCAGCATCGAGATTCGAAATAGTGCGCACGACAGGTGTGGCATTCGTAACCTCTACACCGACACTAGTCTCAGTTTCTTGTGATTCGAATCCAGGAATATAGGTCTGAGCTTGGGTGCCATCACGTGTAGCCAGCTTGACGCCAGCAAAGTTCATAGAGCCATCGGCCGCTTGAAGAGGGGTCTCATTGAGATATACAGATTTGAGCCCGTCTACAAGGCCTTCGACTTCACCCTCACATAGCAAATCCAGTAATCTAACAAACTGTCTAGATTGCAGTGAATCAGGTGCTTCGACTGCTACACGCGTGGCCCCACCGCCGCCCTTGCCACCGCCGCCACCGCCGCCAGAGCCTCGAATATCTCGTGCACCACGGATAATCACAGAATATTCTCCGTAGTAAAGCCTGCACTGACAGGCGTGCCTCCAATGATAGCTGTTCCATAACCTACAGGGACTGCGTCACCCTGTTTTCCGCCATTGGTAGGCCCGCTGAAATACTTACTTTGTTTCTGTTCCGGAGAATCCTGAGGAGTAGGAGGTTGTGGGGCCTTAACCAGCATTTGTGCAATGCCGCCCAAAATCAAACCAACGCCGATATTGGCAGCGATACCCTGCATGGTAAGTGACTGAATTCCGAAAATCGGATTCACTGGCAACATTGGAGCAATGATAAGCAGTGCAACACCGAATAGAATCATCGCACCCTTGCTTTTCGCCCCGCCTATAACAGGGACGATATGAATCTCTTCATTCTTGGAAAACGGGCCGTATGCCTCAATCTCTTCTTCCAAGACTCGATTACCTACCATCAATTGGTGATGAATACCTTTTTCGCTGAGATCAACGATGTGTTTGGCAAAGCCGGGCTGGTTCACCTCGATGGCTTTAATGGCCTCTGCGGGAGAATTGACATCCAGTTTCCAGCACTCACCGAAAACATGTGACAAATCACCGTGGAGTCTAATAGTTGCTAACATTATTGACTCTCATGACGTAAAACACGGCGAGTGCACTTAAGCCAATAGCCGCCATAAACGGTTTTCCTGGACAATTGCCCATACAGGTGATGAATTACGTTGCCGTTATCAACGAACACACCCGCATGATTTGTGACTTTGGCTTTTATTTGCATCAAAATCACATCGTGATTTTGTGGAGTTTCGACTTGTCGGAAGCCCGCTTGAGCAAAATTCTGCTCATACAGGTCATCGCCTTTTTCCCACCACAAATCATCTCGATAGAAGTCAGGCAAATCAATGCCAAGCTCTTCTTTGTAATAGTCTCGAATCAAAGAATAGCAATCGTGCACCCCATGCACAAATTGCCGACCAATCAAAGGAGCTTTAAATCCACAGGGTTGAATAGTGCGTAAGCCTAAACCAGGAAAAGATAAGATATGCCACGTCAGACCGCTGGCTTCACACGCACTTTTGTCAGCATCACTGGGGTTGGGTGAGGTGTTGGGGTGAGAATGGCAAACAGCTGTGATTTGACCGAGCTGCTCAGCAACCATGTAATCAGCAGGAGAAATCAGGAAGTGAGCATCAGGTGTCTCAGCCTTATTCTCACACTTAACATAGAGCTCGCCAGACTGGGTCGTTACAAGCAAACCACAGCACTCGCGAGGAAAACATTCCTCGGCGTGCTGAGTAAAAGCTTGTAAAGACTCTTGATTCATGTTCTCAATACTGCCGGAAATCCGCCAAAAGGCAAATCATTGCCGAATCTCAACTCACAACCGGACTGTCTGCGACTGCAATTATCTTCACTCAGGTTAACGGTCGGGGTATCATCGATTTTTGCTACTGCCCCGCCGACATAGCCACACTCTGAGGACCTGTATCTCCAAGAGCAAAACGTCGCAGTAATCTGGCGGGCTGGAATCTTGACCCCTTCGACATCCATAGCTGAAGACAACTCATACTCCAGCATCATTTTCGACTCTGATACCTTGCGCTCCACGAAATACATATCATCTGGGAACTGTGCGCTAGGGTCAGCAGTCGGTTGACCATCAAGATATCGTGCAAACGTGCGCTTTCTGGTGAGCTTCGCCCCGATCATATCGTCATAGGCCAGAGCCAAAGCTGTGATGGCGCCGCCGATGTTGGCAACACGAAGTCTCGGTGTCGGCAACTGACCACGACCGTTGTAGTCAAAACCTTCAGCATAGATAGGCCACGGTGTGTAGGAATTTCCTTGCCACACAATAGCACCACGCAGGTTATTTGTGCCGGCATGGAAATAAGTCAAAGGACCACCTAAGGAAGTCAGATCGAGAATGAAAAGCTCGATCACGGCCCCTGGCGAAAGAGACTGAATATCCTTCAGAATGTTGCTCACGGCGTGAAGTCCTCTTCAAACGTAAGAGTGAGTTCTTCACCACCAAAAGAAGCCTTATTCCGCTTCCACTCTTGACAGATAAACTGCCTGGCGTCCTTACCAGGAGGTGCCCAGAAAAACGGAATCGTGCCCTTGTGTTCTTTCAGAAAATCGATAATCTCATCCACTTGGGCTGGTGAGCGATTAACAAATCTCAGGTCCCATACTTCCGGCATGTTGTTAATGCCGTCTTCCTCTCGAACGGCATAACCATCTCCGAATCTTACCTCACGAACCTTGGCTTTTTGAGTGAGTTCAGAATTGTAAGACGGAACCCACGAGAAGGTTTGTCTGGCAGTTCCGGACCCGATGGCCATTGCGACAGCTTGTCCCTGAGTCTGAATCAAATTCAAGGCTACAGGTGAAAAGAGGGCCGAGGACGTAAAGGTTACGCCCCCAGTATAGGCTGTTACAGAGCCGCCCGCAATTGCACCTAGGTTAGCCATCAGTTTGTCTCCCAGGTATCGGAAGTCTCGATGACATACACGCCCAAGCCATCACTTGACGGTTTGATGACGAGGAATGTTTTGCCCGACAGTGCGCCACTGCCGGAGAACGTATCACCGTCATTCACAGGTGCACTGATGGGATGCAGGAAATGCCAGAAGCCACGCATCCTGCCACGAATTGTGAGAGTCGAACCGCCGTCCTCATGCACCCACACAGGCGCCAGCATCAGCGCGCCATCCGCCTGGTTGGGGTAGCCCACAGTGCCAAAAAGAGTTGCAGCTGAGGCTGATTTGCCAGCATCACCATGTTTGCCCACAGTGATAGCAGACTGATATTGGCCAGACCAGCTTCTCGGCATCCAGTGACCAGCAGTCAAAGCCGCAGTGTAAGTTACGCGATGTAAGTTTTCCACATCGTCCAGTTCAGACGCAATCCCGTTGCGACCGGCAATCATCGCACGATATGCATCGGCTGTCTTCAGTGAGAAGATGTCGCCGAACATGAAGGCGCTCCAGCCTGACATGTCGCCAGACTTAATGAACATGTAAAGCGTCTTATTGTCCGCAATGATAATCCACGGACGGGCTGTGGCATCGGCCGTATAGGATTTCCGAAGAACCACGCCGGCAGCCAAAGCCAGTTGAGCGATTGTCGGGAATGGGCCAACACCCGTATCGACGGCTGACATGGTTTCATAGCCGCGAGCGACTGCCTCACGTGCACCTGACGTAGCATTGGGGGAAGCATCGTCCACACGGAGATAGAAGTTCGTGCCACTTGCGTGGTTTCGATAAGCAGCTTTGTTGGTGCCAGAATAAGCCTTCGTCCAGCCTGCCGCAGCCTTTGCACCATAGCCATTGACCAAAACTGCGTCAAGTAGGGTGATGAGAGAGCCAGCCACGCCAGTCAGGACAGGTGCGCTTCCGTCAGTGGATTTGTATACAGTAACAGGCATGATAGCTCCTTATGATTGGCTCAAGAGGCCACCCGGTCGTTTCTGACGGATAATCTCTTCTCGCACTTTAAATGAAATACTCTCTGCCAAAGCCTTCATGTTTGAGGCATTGTCAGGGGATTGAACTTGAGTGTCACCGCTCTCAGCATCCACGTTTACTTGAATGGTGATATTGCCTTGACCTCGCCCAATAGGAGCAAGTGCACGCATCTGCTCAGGCGTGAAAATGCCTTCTCGCCGTTTAGCGATAATAGGCTGTTCGTCACCTACAATACCCCCAGTGTGGAATCTCGGAGCCCCAGCAAATACACCCATATTAATCATACGTCCAGCCAATGCGCCGCCCACAATACCGCCAGTGTGAGCCACGTTGGCAAAACCAAAGTCGCCAATCATAGGTGTGCCGCCTGGCGTGAGCGCAGCCCCACCTCCTGAGCCACCACCGAATACGGCCGGTAACACAGCGTTCAAGATTTGTGACAGTGGTCCTACAATACCTTTTCTGACCTGGATACGAATCAAATCTTCAATAATGCTGTCGGCCAAAGAACGGAAATTCAACTTGCCGGTTTTCACAAACTCGACAAGGGCATCTTCCATTCCTTTGAATGCTCTTGTGACCAAGTTATTGGTCTGCGTGGCCATGTCTCGAACTGAGTCGATATAGGTCTGGAGTGCAGACTTGAAGCCCGCTTCTGCAGTTTTGTTAGCATCCTGCAGTTTCTTCATTTCATTGAGTGTGGCTTCAATTTCTTGCTTACCACGATCTCTGAAACCTTGCTCGTCAAACTTACGACGCTCAAGCATGGCTTCTTTGCGGAACATAACAATCTGTTCCTCAAGACGACGCTCCATCTCAAGCTTCTTCAGAATGATTTCACGCTCATCGGCACCTTTCCCAATGAGTTGTGTTTGCTCAGCAATCAGGTCGCGCTCAACTTGCATACGACGCAAGACTTCTTCTTGCTTATCATCGAATGCCTGTTGCTCACGAGCCTTCTTAGCATTAAACTGATTCTCAAATGCTTTACCAGCGTCCTTAAGTTGTTGCTGATTGCCAGCACGAGGATACTTAGCAATCATGCGCTCGATTTCACGATTGATGGCCTGAGGTGTATCCTGATCGGCCCGATCCATTATGTTGAGAATACGACTCATCAGTGGGTCGAGCTCGTCCCCGCGCTTTTCCATCGAGTCGATAATGGACAGGGCTTCGTTTAGACGGCCAGGATACTTCTTACCCAACTCTTTGGCACGAATTCTCCAAGCATCGTAACGGTTCGTTTCATCACCCTTAACAGCATTCTGTTCCATAAGGGTACGGATGAAGGTGTCCATCGCATTGGTCTTGCCACCTTCAGGTGCCTTCAAGACATCAGAAAGTTTGGCTGAACCGTTCGGCCCGTCTTTAAAGAAGCGCTTGCGAGCTTCAGCAGCATCAGGAGTGTTGCCGAATAACCAGGCTTGATAATTGCCACCAGCTGGGCCAGTCGCCCCACGAATTTGACCACGAACTGCATTACCGGCGGCTTGGTTGGTATCCATTTGATTCAAAAGAAGGCCTGCGCCGGCGCCACCAGCGATACCGCCGATTACAGCTCCACCAATAGCCCCTTTAGGACCAGCCAATGCGCCCATCTTGCCACCAGCATACATGCCGGCAACAACACTGCCGCCGACAATAATCGTGCGCATGTTCTCAGCCATAGTTTTGATGGCTGGCAAAATCGCGATAATGGCTTGGCCAATTGCCTGCATGCCGCTAGCAAATTCGCTCATAAATTTCTTGACTTGATCAGGTCCGATCGTAGACAAGAAATTGCGAACACGATCTGAAACATCCTTGATCGCATTAGCTAACGCGTCGGCAGTAGTTGGGTCGTTAAGAATCCTGTTAATCTCACGCAAGACTCCTGTAAATGCCTCAGCGACACCGAGATCATACATTTGCACCAGCATCTTTTGCAGACTATTCGTCATGCGATTCACTTCAGCATCGAATGCCTGCATGGCCAGCGCTAAGCCGGGAGAGAATGTTTTGCGAACAGCGTCAGCAAACAGTGGCAGGAATTTTGCCGGGTCAACCATGCCCTTACGAATTGCTGCTTCCAACTCGTCTGAAGTAGCATTGACTGATTGTGCCGCAATTTTCATCGCACCAGGAAGCTTTTCACCTAACTGCCGGCGAAGTTCTTCCATTGACACCGAACCTTTAGAAACCATCTGGGTCAAGGCATAGAACATCAGCCTCGTATCAATGGTCGACAGATGCATGGTTCTGGCAGCAATCGAGAAGGACTCAAAAATATCGCGTAACTTCTCGGTGGTGATGGACGTGCCTTGAGCCGCAGCAGCAAGCTGAGAATAGTTGTGGCTCAAAGAATTGATCGAGACGCCCAGTCTGTCGGACATCTCCATCAAGAATTTGTATTCAGTCCTGGCGTTCTTCACACCTCCGACTGATACAGACATTGCGGAGATGAACGCTTGGAATTTCGACATCTCTTGACCGAGCTGCCGAAACGTGCCAATAATGGCGCCAAAAGCAATGGCGATATTCTTCAGAGTCATCAAGCCTCTTTGGGCTTGATCGAGACCGCTAGAGAATTTGTTGAAAAACTTGTCGATACCAGCTTCGGTGACGTTGAAACTCTTATTGAGCTTCTGGACGGAGTCGACGAGCACGTCAATTCCGCGCTTTGCTGCGGAACTGTCGATTACTACATCAACTCTTTCTTCCATGATTACTCTCTATTAAGTTCCAAGAAGACTCTGTCCATCTCGGTAATCAGTTCCACAAACAGCATGACGTCATCAAATGGGTCGCCGAATATCTCGATATAAGCCTTTATTTCACTGATGCTTATTGGGTTTAATCCAAATCCGTTCGACGTCCTGGGCTTAGATAACACATTGAAGGCCTGTGCAATTTCCATCGCCTCAAGTGACAAATCCGGTTTTGACTCAAGAGCTGGAATATCCTGCTCCGTCTCTTGAGCCAATAACTGGAGTTTATCTTCTTTGCCCCCGAAGTTGTGAACCCAAGTTACCCAGGCCTTCAGGATTTTCCCAGAGCTTCTTTCTCCTCTTTCTTGAAGTTGTCCAGATTCATCGCGAATTCACTGACGAAATCACGCAAATCCTCGTTGTTTGACAGAGCTTTGAAGCACGTATCTGCCGAAAACGGAACCTGCTGACCAGCCGAATCCACGACATCCTTCCAGTCCAGAACCAGGTGTGTGGACATCGCTTTGGTCATGATCTCACGGGAAATCGCGGGATCGAGTGAGCTAGCTTCGATTTTCTTGCGATACGGAGCCTGGCCCCGCATCACTGCCCTGGTAAAACCGACATTGGACATGTGAGCGATCAGGAACTTCGAGCCGCCGAATTCCGCCCACACGCCCTTTGTCAGGACTGATACATCGTTGTCAATATTGATCATGGTCTTGGCCTTTCAGTTGAATTACAGCGGACCGTTGCGGGTCAGCTTCACCGAACCAGCAGTCACGCCGTGATACAGAGCCCGATAAGTGGACTTGAACATCACGTCGGTGTTGGTTCCCCTTGCTACGACTTCGCCAGTTTCGAACTTAGCCCTGGGAATATCGATCCAGATTTCTTTGCCAGTGGCACCTTCAGCAATCTTGATCTGGGTGGCAAATTCAGTCTGGGCACTGAACTTGTCATACAGAGTGCCGTCGGCGAAGTAAACCTCGAAATCACCGGTGGCTTCAAAACTGCCTTGCACGATGGCCTGTGCCGAGTCAGAACCGATAGCATCCTGTGCCCGCAGGTTGTTGTTCAGGTTCAGACTGAAGTTCATCAGGCCGCCCGGAATTGCGCCGCCATCGATTTGATTCAGCGTGACGCCAGCCGAACCGTTCATCGGAGTGTTGGTGTTGCCGGCAGGATAGGTGGCACTGGCGATACCAGAAGCTGCCGGAGTGCCCTGTTTGCACATCAGACCAAGCGAACCGGTGACGATCTTGCCAGGCTCCACACGAAGGCCCAGAGTGTTGACCCGAGCGCCGGTGAACACCATGTAGCGGGAAACGTCCGCAAAACGCTTCTGGATGGTGAAACTGCGCTCCACCACACCATTCACGATGGTGTATTTGTCCGTGTCGACACCATCGACGACCCAGGTGCTGCACATGGCAGCCTCGATCATGTCATCGAAGCTGCCGTAAGACAGTTCGAAATCGATACCGCCGCCGGCATCACTGCCGACTTTTGCGATGTCCTGGATGTCGCGGTCGGGCCGGATTTCCTGGCTGACAGCAGTTTGGATATTCGCATTCAGATTTTCGCCGGTCATGCGAAGCAGTTTCAGAGCAGGCGAGGCCGGCGTGGTGCCCCACGTGACCTCAGCGATGTAGCGAACATCAGCGCGATTGGCAGAAGCGTTGGGCATTATATCACCTCATCAAAGTAAAATGGCACACTCACTTGCACCTGAAACCAACCCTCTTCTGCGACTGGCTGCTTAGTCACATAAGGAACCTGAAAATTGATTCCTTCGTGGATTGCTTCCAAAAACAAGTCCTTAACTTCATCGGCTAGCGCCATGGCCCTGCTCACGCCGACACCTTCTTTTGTCATCACTTGGACCATCACTAGTCCAGGATGACGATAACCTTGTCCACCGATCTGCATCCGATATGAATCACCAAACTGCACGGTCAGACGCAGATACTCGTCAAACAGTTCGGGCGAAACTCCCGGCATATTCTCAAAGACCAATTGGTGGTCGTCACCAAGAGCGTTCTTGAAGAATGTCTCAATCGCCGTCTGTTTAGCCGCGAACATTCAACTTAATCCCTAAGCTAGCAAGAGTTACCCTGATCATACCTTGAGGTGCTTGTTTGCTCCAACCGTATTCAATAGGCATCACATACCTCTGACTGTTGGAGATAAACACCTTGGCATACAGCGGCACAGAGGTAAGTGGAAACTTTGGTGCTGGAAGAGGAGAATTCGGATCTGAGTTCTTGACAACACTCAGGTCTGGGCCTCCTACAGCTGCACGCCAACTTGCCCTCAATGACCCTGTTCTGACAGGGGTCCTGCTTACTACACCGTCGAAAACCTGTTTCGATATCTCAAGTGTGCGAGACTTTGCAACGTTCTCAAGATGCCCGATCAGATGCATCGGGTCCCTTCTCATTGCGAACTTCGCTTTCAATTGGGTCTCGCCTGCACCATTGAGAATGCGATATCGGAACCGACGTATGTGGGATCTGAGTTAATCACTCTGCATTCTCTCAAATCAGGTAGCACAACCACATCATTCTGTTTCGGTATCACACTCACAGTAGTCGGAAACACCAGAAGTAAAATATCCGAATACTTAATCAGCGTGCCATCAATCTCATCGTGCCGATACTTCGAGATCACCCCCTTTACAGTTGCGGTGGTATCAGTATATGTGACAGGACTGCCTGGCACGTAGGCATTCTGCACGCGTGTTTTCAAGGACAAATCCACGAGCAAATCTTGCATCGCGAGTTTCATCTTCTCAACCGCGGCAAGTGTCAATGCTTTCATGACTTACATCCTTGACAGTTGAACTGAGTGAGCACCTCCAGTAATACCTGCGGTATAACTTCCCATCGGGGACAGCGCGGCGATCACAGATTCAGGCAAAAATGACCGCCGTGCTGCACCTTTCTCATTAAAGTCGATTTCTAGTGCGCCTACGCGAATCGAATCAAACTCCCCACTTCCAACAGAGGGAATTTCACCCTCTTGTTCCAGAATCCACAGAGCAGTTTCGATCTGAAACTCTTTTACAAAGGCAGGCACGACCGAGGTTTCGATGTCCCGGCCGTGCCTGTCGGTTGCACAGGACCTCGGCCAAGAAAGGCTCTGTGCATCACCGAAAATATACCCGCGCCATCCCACATGGCGATCGAGAAGTTGTGTTGCCTGAATAAGCAACTTCTCTCTTGCCGCGTCATTCGCAAGAGCGTTCCATGCGGCTAACGTGGCGGCAGGAATGTGATGGGTAGCGATGTAGTCGGCAACTTCGGCGAGACTCACATAAGAGTTCGCCGAAGCACTTCCTACTGTCGTCACCAGAGCCATTCAGTTGTCCGATTACCAGTTGGTTTTGGGCGCCTCACTGGTGCCGGCGGCCGCTGCAGCAGCTGCCTCGGTCTTCGCCTTGGCTTCGGCTTCAGCTTTCGCCGCAGCTTCAGCTTTTTCCATTTCGGCCTTCTGCGCAGCTTCGGCCGCAGCCATCTGTTCACGCATTTGTTTCAGTTCAGCGTCATTGAACACGCGTTTGGCGCCGTAGTGATCGATCAGTACGGTCGGCTCACGTGCTTCGATCGACAGCGTGACAATGCCATCTTTGACCGGATACACGTTGTTCAGTGTGCCGGTGAAATTGTCGAACGGTTTTCCCAGTTTGTAGGACTTGGTCGCACTCATCTTGGTCTCCTGTAAAGTTAAGGGATGGGCTCTTTGATGAGCACATCCGTTAACCAGCTACCCACCGAAGTGGGTAGCCGGAAACGCCGTCTTAGTTCTTGATACCAGCCGCCATCGCCAGCGCTTTTTCGCTGAACAGCGCCAGGCCCGAATACATCCGGACACGGGTGATGGTCTCGTTCTTCGTTTGGGACTCGCCGACTTCCGTCACGAAGATACCCGAGTTGCGCTCGGTGGTCAAGCCGGACATGCCGACTTTGCGCGAGCCATCGTCGAAGCAGCCAGCGAAGATGGTCGTGCAGGAACCGACGGTAGCGCCCTGGGTCTGGTTGACCGGGATGTAGTCGTTCCGGAAGATCGGAACGCCGCGGTAACCCGGCACCTGGCCGCCACCCGGCAGGTTGACGACCTCACCGATGCCGGCGCCGCCGAGGGCACGGAGCAGAGTGAAGTAGGAACGGATCGTGCGCGCCGGCATCATGAAGAAGTCGACTTGACCGTCCTTGGACAGCACCAGGTCCATCAGCTGGTCCATGATGGTGAACGACAGGTTGTCGCCGTCGGTGGATGGGGTCACCTTCTGGCCGGCGGCGCAGAGCACCATCAGGCCGTCGAACGAATCGGTCACCACCGAGTCATCGCCGTTGATCATCGTGTCCTGGTATTTCCGGCCGATGGATTTGGCTTTGCTGGCGACCTGGACCGCTTTCTGGTCGTTGATGTTGCTGCGGGTCGTCTGGATGAAGTGGTCGACTTCCGCATCGCCGATCAGAGCGGTCAGCGAGCTGGTGACCTGGGTGAAGGTCGCAGCGCTTTTCGCCGTGATGGTGTCGCCGACTGCGATGAATTCGGCGTCGCCGAGCGCGTTCTCGCGGTTGTATTTCAGCGAGTTGCCCTCGATCTGGTCGAAGGGAAGCAGCTGGAAGATCGGGTTGACCGAGATGATGTTTTCGATGATGCCCTGAACGACGAGGTCGTTCGAGAGCTTGGAGGCTTCCGCCAAGGTCACTGAGGCCATAATAGCTCCTTACGAGTTAAAGGGAAAGTATTATCTCTCCTTTCCCCGAAAGGAGCGATGATACAAGAAACTTAACACCGCTAAGTTTCTTCTACCATCCTGAAATAATTATACCACGGGTTTTTGTATGTGTAAACTACTTTTTTTATGGACCACGCGTAGGATTTTTCGAGGATCTACGCGTGGTCCATACGTGGTTACTGACGCGGAAGTTCTTTCACGTGGATTTCGCGTGAATCCGTGACGTAGAACTCCTGGACGTTCAGGGGAGCCACCGTGGTTTTGCTCTCCACGTCCCCACCCGGCAGTTTGTCGATGGTTGTTACCTCGACAGGCCAGCCGGCATGTGCGTCCACAATCACTTTGGTCGTCATGCTTGCTTCTCCTTACGTTGGTTGAAATTACTTCCCGCTGAGACCCGCGGCGATCTTCTGGGTCGGCGTCAGTTTCGAGTAATCGATGCCACCACCCTGGCCACTGCCGCCGGCACCGCCACCTTGCATCTTGCCGAACAGATGCGGAGCCGCCGTCTTGAGCCCAGTGACCCACTCATTGATCGACAGGGGTTTCTCGCCGTCCTTGCCGTAAATCACGTGGCCCTTCTCATTGAGGGCAACGACCTCGCCGTCCTGCACTTGGAAGAACGTCTTGGCACGCAGAACCACGTCATCGACCGCAGTTTGGGCAACCCCAGCAGCCAGAGCGGCGCTCTTGACAGCGGAATCGATCAGCACACTGGACAAGCGCTGAGTGGCGTCACCCAGTTGCTTGGTCAGGTCGCCGACCTTGGTCTCGTATTCCTGGCGCATGCCGGAAACACGTTCGTTGACGACCTGGTCGATCTGGCCGGCGTCCATCAGCGTCTTTTGGTCGATCTTCGACAGTTTCTCCACCGCTTCTTTGTATTTCACGGGGTCGATGTCTTTGAACTTCTCCAGCTGCTTTTTCAGCTCGATGTTGTTGGTCCGGAACTCGTCCAGACGCGAAGACGGAACTGCGCCTTCGACATCCAGCACGAGTTTACCATCCTGGCCCTTCACATACAGGGCTTGATGGGATTGATCGATTCCGTCGAGCGAGTCGACTGCAAATTTGAGAGGCATTGTCATTCTCCTTGGTCATTAGGTTTGGGGTCCGCCTGCTGGAGCTGGCTCGCGAATCGCGTTCTTCTCCTTTAGATCATCCGCTGACCGCGGAATGACATCACCCTTACGCAGGTTGTAGATAAGGGTGTCCTTCGAGATGGTTCCCTCGATGTATGCGTTGACGATCGCAGTAAGATCGGTCGCCGACATCTTGGTATCCATGAAGTCTTTGTTGAGGTCGATGGTCAAAGGCGGCTCACCTAACAGAGTTGCTAATGTGTTGTAAACCAGGCTCAGACCTTGCTCGACCGACCGCACCACGGTAATCAGCGATGCTGCCTCAGACATATAGCGCAGTTTCACCGTCTCTGCAGCTTCAGAACCACGTTTCGAGTTGTCGATAAGGCGTGCAGACATACTGGCCATCTGCGACTGCTTCTCGGTAAGTGCTTTCTCCAGAGATTGAAGACCTTGGCCCTCGAACTCCATATAATACGCTTTTGCGTCTGGATTCGGCAGCACCCAGGCAGTCTGAGAGCCGATATACATCGGTGTGGACGTCTCGATACCTGAAATGACAGGCGTGGGTAAGCCAGTGAAGTGGCGGCCGTGTTCCAGATCAGCACTCGTGCGAAAATGGCTGATGTTCAAGTCCACAATGTCCAGCATCGGCGGCTTTTGCACTCCCATGGACACGCCGAGAGTGTTGATCATGAAGAATGGGATGAAATCGAGCGGCCGATCACCCATTGTCGGCACGATAACTTTCTGAATCTCGCCCTTCTCATTGAAAATGCGTTGAACGTATCCCTCGGCAGTCAAACGCAACTCTCTGTACTGTTTGACCTTCTCGATTTCATACTCATCATCGCCTTTCTGCTGATCGATGATTTCTCTGAGCACGATGAGCACCGGATTGCCGTTTCCATCAGTCCGCCAGTTGATCACACTCTCACGACCATAGCGAACAAGCTGTGGCATGCCTCCAGCTTGCGGACCATCAATCAAAATGCCATATCCACCCATCAGGAGGACTTCCTGGAGAGTGGTAGAAGCCAGTTCCAGGAACTGCGCCCCATTGGCTTCTTCGAAATACGGCTTCATGACTTCCGAGGCATCACGGACGATCGGCGGACGCATCATCACGAGGCCCACAAGTGCAGAAACTGTCCTCGAAGTGATGCTGAAGAACAGAGCGCGGTTCAGATAAGCCGCATACTGATCCTTGTCCTGATCCTTGAGCATCGGCAGATAGCGCTTGCCATGATCTTTGATCGCACGAGAGCCTTCGAACGCATTCCTGCAGTCAATGAATGCGTCCTCATACAGCTTGTATTCGGGGTGGGTGCTATCGATGGGCATCTTAGGCTCCGCTTACTGATGTTTTTGTTGCGACATTCTTCGCTTTCAGCACTCGATAGCGAATAACGTCGAAAAGATGGTCTTCTGACGTCGAATCGATGTCATCCGGGTCATCCATATCCCTTGGCAGGTTGGGCACCGTGCGGATAACATGCTGGCATCGGCGCGCGACAAGGAGGTGAGGCTCGTCAGACTTCCTTTGGGCCGCTGCAATGAGCATTTGTTTGACAAACAGTGCGCCACGCTTGCGAGAACCTGTGGACTTGTCTGCCTTGATAAAGTTGATGCCACACGCAGCCATCTTCTTGGCCACAGAGTCAAAGCCAGGCGCAGCATCAAATATGGACGAGTCAGCCGGTCCAGGCTTCACTCGTGACCGAATCTTTGTCAAAAACTCATACTTGATCATCCGTGCAGCCAATTCTGACGGAGTCAAGTTCAAGCCTTTGTAGTCCTCCGTGGCATGATAAATCTCACCGATGATAATCAGACTCCTCGGCGGCAAGACCCGCTTGACCCCATCAATCATGACTTCTTCGCCGTTACTCTCAGCGAAGTATAATGTGGCAGCCGGTGCTGACGCCCCGTGGTCATAACCCCGGTCAATCTTCCAGCTTTCGGGAATGACCACATGGTCAATGACATGCATCTTGGGGTCCCACTCAGCCGAGAAGTAGCCATCTGAAGACACGTCCCAGCTGCCTTTCAGGTATGCCTCAACCAGCTTCGGGTCGCCCAGCCCTTTCAAACGACCAGCATAATTCGGGTCGTTTGCCATCATCACTTTGTTGTCAGTGTATAGTGCGGGTATGTAAGCACGCAGCATTCCACCATCATGGTCAGGCGCTCTGTGCACCTTGTCAGGACCATGGTCGACAAAGCCTTGCTTGAAATAGTTATGGCTGACGCCACCCGGGTTCGTCGCGTAAATGGCCTTAGGCAATTTGCCTCTCCACCGGCCAGGCACATCGAGTGATCCGAGACGCACGCGACTCCTCAAAAATCGTATCATCTTTTCAGTAAACTGTGTTGCTTCGTCAATCAGCAACACGTTGAATTCTGCGCCCAGATATATGTTCACATCGTGCTCATACTGGGCATGGCACAGCTGAATCCTACTTCTATTGTAAAACGTAAAGACGCCTTCTGACCGATTAAACTCAACATCCTTGTTTTCCAACATCTCTTTATACATCTCCATGAACTTCCCCGCACCATAGATATGGTTCGGGAGCAGCTCTTTATAGAGACGCCGAAACAAGAATATCGAAATGCCAGGCACCTCAAGTGCCCATATCGTTGCAGCTGCCCTCAAAAAATACGACTTACCAGGTCCCGCTGAACCTCCGACCAACAGCTCGTCTGCCTCAGACATCATGGCATTCCGCTGGTACGGATACAGCTTAATCTCCAGCGGCATGATTAGCCTGTCAGTTCTTCTGCTACAGCCTCCAACACAACGGGGGCAGCGCTCGATGTTCCATTGACCCCAGACGCCAATGCTGCATCACCTTCGGTGAAAGCAACTTGAGGCGGATTTTCATGGGTCTCGCCGGTGTCGTCAAACATGGAGACGATAACACGGCGAGTTTCTTTGACCTCGGCTTTGACCTCGATCGATTTGAGTTCGGGCATGACATAACGCAAAATTGTCTTGTGACAGTCAAGCGTTAGACGCGGGTCCTCGATTGATTCATCGTGGGCCATCATTGCAATGGCCATGATGGGATGGTATTCAGGAAACTTTGTGCGAACAAGTGCGAGAACTCGCTCCCCTGCCGCGGCCATGTGATCGTTGGTGTTCGTGACTTGTCCCATGTTAGCATTATACCTCGGAAGAACGTTTGTGAACACCGCTATAATTATGGACCTTGATAGGCGCCTCGAGGATACTTCCCCGGAAAATCCCGGGAAATTGTCCGTACATTTTGTACATTGTACATTGAAGCTGTCCGGGTAGAATAATGTACGTCGTACATTGCGTACATTGTACATTATGCGTTGAACTCTCCACATCGTTCAGCGCACTTCGAACTCTGCACAATGCACTTCGAACTCTGCACAATGCACTTCGCCCCCGTGCTGCAGTCTCGCCTCTGTTATTGGCCAATAGCAGCTTTCAATTTTGAAATTTTACCGATCTGACAGGCCCCCGCCCCTGAGGCCGTTTATGGCCCCTGGCACTGCGATTTCACGATGTGAGATGAGAGTTCTACGATGTGAACTCTCACCTCACGATGTGATATTACGATTGCGCTTCGGCCGTCGCCAATGCCTTGTGGATGTGCTTGAACGTGAAGCCACCGCGGCACGAATACACCTGTGCGTAGGAAAGTCCGAGCGCCGCCGCGGCATCCTTGTGCGACATGGATGCCATGTCACCACCCTTCAGGATGCGTTTCGCATCGTCGTCGGTCATTTCACGTTGTGACTTCGGCCCGCGGCGGTCTGTCAATTTGTTGTGCGCTTCGACAACTTCATTGACTTTCGCGATAACATCGGCCAATTTGGCATTTTTGTTCAGAAGTTCGATCATGATAAATTTCCTTTATATTGAGTTAAGTTAATGTCGATTTGCATCATCGACATTTACCATTCTACCGACTTCTTTTCGTTTGTAAACGATTAAAGTGTAACAATTTGTAACGACGAACGAGAATCCATTCGATGAGAATCGTTATCATTATCACTGTGATTGACATATCGATATCCTTATGTGAGTGTTACATTATTATCATATCATGATATATGTGATTTATACAATCAAATGTTTTTATACATATATAAGATTATCGAATATCGTTTTAATGCGTCTCCATCGACGACATTTCGAGGCCCATATCTCCATATTGGAACATCGTCACGATGCTGACCACGAGCATTCTGGCGATGCATCTCCGGACATCGCCCCGTGCGTTCCAGATCGTCTCCATCGATGTGCGCGATGTGAGCGCTCCACGACGATCGACATCCCAAAACGATTTTGAATGACTTTTTCTCATTCGATGATTTTTGTCACTTGATGGATTTTCTCAATCATTGAGTTTTTCTCAATCGATGGATTTTCTCATCCGACGATTTTTCTCATTCGAACCCAATGATAATCATTCTCATTTGGATACCTTACCGTTGCGGTCAAGTATATAGTTGACTGAAACGGTCAACATTGAGCCTCTGTGGCGTTGCCCCACTGGGCCGTCAGCCCCAGAGGCCGTCAGCCCCAGAGGCCGTCAGCCCTACAGCATGTCGATCCGAATGGAGCCGTTGAATATGACCATGTCTTTTGCGGTCTCGACATCTACGTCATAAGCTTCAACAGGATCAACATCGAAACGTCCACACGTCGACTCGAAGGGATTCACAATCAGTATCCCTGATTTCTTGTCAACGAAGGCCAAACGACCATCTTCGGTTTCAGTCCACTCGATATTCTTACACATCGTGTTCTACTCCTACGCAGATGATTTCATGTTTGATTGCGTGCACAGCATCAGACATGTCGTCCAGTGCACGCGCCACCTTGATTACTTCTTTTTCTGCATCTTTGCGGGTTACATCGACTTCGATCTTGATCACTATGGTCATTTTGTCCATGACTTTCTCCTTAATCATACAAATCTATTATACTATTTTGTGCCCTCCCTGTACACAGTTATAATTGTTGGCCCTTTTGATGGCCCGTGCGATGGGGCGTTGCCCTGTGTTCTACGGCCTCTGAACCTCGCCCCTACGCCCCACGTCATGTGGACTGCGCCCCGGCGCACTTCGAGGCATTACTGGGTCCCTGGGGCAGAGGCCGTCAGCCCCACTCACTGTGAACCGCGAATAACGAAAGATGGACAAAGCCCCATCGGCCCGGGCAGTTTTCCGAGCCCGGACTTAGCCAGACTCTATATGCTTTATTACCAACAGTGCGTACATTATGTACATAACAATTTTATTATACCCCCGGTCCCGGACCCCTTGATATATTTTACCAGCCCCGTTGGACCTATTGTGTATCCTTTTTTAACTATATATTATCCTTAAATATTAATGTAGGAAATGTATATAATAATTAATAACTTAAGTGTTTTGGACTACATCGTACATTGGCACAACTCGTATGACCTGGGGGCATAGTTCCAACCACACCATCCCTTGTAACACATCCGTACATAGTCATACACCAGATATGTACGTCATACCCTCCCTGTGGACTATGCACGAGCATCACGGGGGCGATGTCCCTCGTTCCTCACCTACGTCATACGGCCCCTAGTTTTCAGCACCACGTACGATGCCCCCTTGGACAGGTGTCGCACAACCTCGTTAGAACGCACCCAGCGATAACGTATAATTATACGGGTACTTTATTTAGAACGCACCTCGGTGCTCTACAAAAGCTCAGGGTAGCATCAGAGTATATCCCCGGGTTCGTTATTGTGCGCCCCTTCGTTAAAAGTAACACGCAAAAAGAGACCCACCGAAGTGGGTCAAAGATCGAGTCGAACAAAGGAGATCGACGAAGAAAATCTGTTCGCGGAAACTAGCGGATGAATCCAAAATGATGGGTGATCAATGACTCATCACCCGGATCTGGTTCGAGATTCAATGACTCGCTCCGTCCGAAGACCTTGATCGCGAGAGTGTTCAGATCACGTGTGACGAATCCCGCAGAAACAACCGTTCCGGATTGCAAGCCGCGGGCCATATCAGCATGGACGATAGAGTCATCGAAAAGAATGACACCGTCCTCGAAAGAGTATGGCCGCTGATATCGGATGTATTTCATGTTACCACCGTTTGTGGGCAAGGGAGGTTATCATGGTTGCCGCCGCACACGAGGCAGCGCGGGGCGACGGGCTCAGGCTGTGTCTGAGGACAGAGCTTCGACTCCTCGAGTGTTTTGCACACAGCGAACGATGGTCCCCGATATGAGCAGTAGTTACAGAAACTCATGATACGAGCTCCGTCGGGGCATCGACCTGAATGTCGTCGAGCGTGGCGTCAGGGTCATTGAGTGGAATGAAACGGTTTGCGTCGAAAGGGATGTGGTCGAACTCGGCGGGCTGGTTACAGTAGCGGCACTGTAGACGCATTCTGTAGGGAGCCGGCTTCTCTTCGAGTAAGACTGTGTTGAGAGCTTGAGGGCGACACGCACAGCTGATTCGTGCGTGTAGTGTGTAGGTCGTGCCTTCGTAAACGTTGGTGCACTCAGGTCCACCGAGCTTGGCCCGAATGCAGAGTAACAGTTGGCTCACGACTGTGCACCCCGACGATGGACACACAGATGCTCAGGATCAGCATCAGTGATTGGGTGGCGGATATCATGCGGCTTGGCCTTTTCAAGGGCCTCGCTGGCCGAGCGAGCGGTCACCTTGGCCGACGGTTCGAGACGGCCACGATACTGCTCGTAGATGGTGTAAGTCTTGGGTTCACGCATTTGTAGCTTCCTTGCGAAGTGTTCTTCGATTTGTTTCACAGAAATCAGGACCTCGACCCTCGGCACAGGCTTGACACCTGGCCGATGGAGTCGAGATTCACCCATGTTACTTGCCTCCGTTGGAGCCGAGAGCCGCCCAGCGAGCTTGCTTACGGGCCTCGCGACGGGAACGCGCATTCATGTCACGCACAGTCCGATAGCGCGGCACGCCGGGGCCACTGAGATGGGCGTTGTTCGAGATCATCTGTTTGCGACGACGGCGGGCAGTGCGGGCAACACTCATGGTCATTCTCCGATAAAGACTTTGATGAAGTTGCCCTCGAGGTCGAACTCGAAAGCGACGTAGAAACCCAGATAACAGTCGATCTTGGCGTGATCTGGGTAATGCTTCTCCATGATGATCACGTCAGTCTTCTTCTCCTCGTAGCGGTCACGCTTGAAGGGCAGGCCGAAGAGGGTCAACAGATTCTGGAGTTGCAGAAGATCACTGCCAGCGGGGCGTTGACTCGACCCTCCTGGACCACCGGCCATGGAGGTAGCTAACCATGCATGGGGTTGCTCACGGAGGCCGTCGGCCCCTTTGAG
>FRDC01004193.1_pt1 | contig 53667 bp, 52 predicted proteins | sample 1106171 | NCBI WGS metagenome assembly FRDC01 (sample SAMEA3930566, study PRJEB13176) | freshwater metagenome | biome: Drinking water system; feature: drinking water; material: water | place: Singapore | collected 2014-12-20 | reverse complement strand
GCGGACGCTGGCCATGATCGCGGTCACGATCGTGATAGCGGTCGTCGTTGCGGTCCGGACGATACGGCCGGCCGCGGTAGTAGCCGCCGTTCGGTCCGTAATACGGCCGGCCATCGTAGTAGCCGCCGCTGTAATAGAAGCCGCCGTAATAGCCCGGCGAGTAGTAGCCGGGGCCGTAGTAGCCCGGACCGTAATAGTTTTCCGGGTAGCCGTAGGATTCGTATCGGTACTCGCTGTAACCGCCGCCCTGCACCTCGTCGTAGTCGCGGCCGTCGTCGTAGATCTCGTACGGCGCGCAGGCGCTGACCAGCGCGGCAAAGCCAAGGAGAGCGGCGATACGGGCAGTCACGGCGGTTCTGTTCATGACTCCGCAGCTTACGCCGGCGATCTGAATTGCTGCTGAACCCGCGCGCCGCTCATCGGCTGGGATCCGCCCAGCCCGCCTTGATCAACCGGGGTTTCGCGCCACCGCGCCTTTCATCACGCCCTCGTAAGCGCGCACCTGCAGCGAGCGACCGGGCCGGCGTGCCGCGAGCTGCATCGCAAGGTGGTCGGCGATGCATTCGACGGTGGTGTCGGCATCCAGCACGTCGCAACGCGCCGCCGGCAGTTCAATCGCGAACGCGCCTTCGGCCGCAGTGTACTCGTAGCGATGACGGCCATTGGCGGCCGACACCAGATCCTCGCGCGTGCCCAGATAGATGTCCGACCAGCGCGCAGCCTGTTCGGCCTCCAGCGCGGCATCGCGCTGACCATCGACCCGCAGCTCGATCCGCGAACGATGGCCGTGAGCAATGCGCTGGCAATGCCCATCATGCTTCTTCAGGCCGTGCGCGTAGTGGTAGTAGGCGCCGTCGATGCGTTCGGTGCGCAAGGTCAGCCCGATCTCCGCGACATTCGGCGGGACGACCTCTGCCAGCACCGGCTTCAGGAACGCGATGACGGCATCGGCGGTCACGGTCTCGGCATCGATCAGGCTGATCGCGATGGCCGGCGAGGCGTGGATGATCGGTCCGGCGGCCGGCCCGCGGAATTCCAGCTCGACCCGGCCACCGGCTTCGTGCAGCGACAGCCCGACGTGGCGGCGCGGCACCAGCAAGGTGTGATCGGCGCTGTTGTCGAGCGCTCGCTTCAGCCGCTTCTTGACCTCGCCGAAGTCCAGCACCATCGACTGCGCGTCGAGTTCGCCGGTCAGTTCGATGTCGACGATCCAGCTTTCACCGACCACCCCGCGCACAGTGTCGAGATAGGCGCAGTCGATGACGGTCAGTTGCTCGACGAACAGGCTGGACAGGACGCGGGGCATGGCGCAACACACAGGATTTTCGGCCGACAGTGTAGCGCCCCCGTCACCGCCGCCCGGCACCCCGTCGGTGCGTGACAAGCCCGGCCGTCACGCAGCGGTGGCCCGGAAGCGATGGTTTAGAATCGCGCCCTTCCCGCATCCGTTGCGCCTGCCATGTCCGTCACGACTCGCTTCGCTCCCAGCCCGACCGGTTTCCTGCACATTGGCGGGGCCCGCACGGCGCTGTTTTCCTATCTGTACGCGCGGCGCTTCGGCGGCAAGTTCCTGCTGCGCATCGAGGACACCGACCGCGAACGCTCGACGCAGGAAGCGGTCGACGCGATCTTCGAAGGCATGGCCTGGCTCGGCCTGAATGGCGACAACGCCGAACCGATCTACCAGACCCAGCGCTTCGATCGCTACCGGGAAGTGATCGCGCAGATGCTCGAAGCCGGCACCGCCTACCACTGCTATGCCAGCAAGGAAGAACTCGACGCCTTGCGCGCCGAGCAGATGGCGAACAAGCAGAAGCCGCGCTACGACGGCCGCTGGCGGCCCGAAGCCGGCAAGGTGCTGCCGGCGCCACCGGCGGGCGTCAACCCGGTCGTGCGCTTCAGGAATCCGGTCGAAGGCGAAGTGGTGCTGAACGATCTGATCAAGGGCACGATCACGTTTGCCAGCGATGAGCTTGACGATCTGATCATCGCCCGCGCCGACGGCACGCCGACGTACAACTTCTGCGTCGTCGTCGACGACATGGACATGGGCGTGACCCACGTCATCCGCGGCGATGACCACGTCAACAACACGCCGCGTCAGATCAACATCCTGCGCGCGCTGGGCGCCACGCCGCCGGCCTACGCGCATGTCTCGATGATCCTCGGCGGCGACGGCGCCAAGCTGTCGAAGCGCCACGGCGCGCTCGGCGTCATGGAATACCGCAGCATGGGCTTCCTGCCGGAGGCGCTGCTGAACTACCTCGTGCGGCTGGGTTGGTCGCACGGCGATCAGGAACTGTTCACGCGCGAGGAGATGATCGCCAAGTTCGACTTCGATCATGTGTCGGCGAGCCCCGCGCGCTTCGACATGGAAAAGGCCTGGTGGGTCAACCACCAGTACTTGAAGTCGGTCGATCCGCTCGTGGTGGTGCCGGAATTCCAGTGGCATCTGGAAAAGATCGGCGTCGACATCAGTCAGGGCCCGAGCCTGACCGCGATCATCGAGCAGCAGCGCGAGCGCTGCCGTTCGCTGGTAGAGATGGCCGAGAAGTCGAAGTTCTTCTTCGCCGAGCTTGACGGCTACAACGAGAAGGACGCCGCCAAGCATTTCAACCCGGCAGCGCTCGCGCTGCTCGACGAACTACGCGTGCAGCTCGAAGCGCTGCCCGACTGGACCACGGCAGCGCTGCATGCAGCCGTCAACGGCTTCGCCGAAGCCAAGGGTCTGGGCCTCGGCAAGATTGCCCAGCCAATCCGCGTAGCGGTCTGTGGCATGGCGGTATCGCCACCGATTGACGCCACGCTGTTTCTCGTGGGACGTGAGCGAACGCTTGCGCGGCTGGCAGCCGCCGTCGCCCGCCTGTAACCGCAAGCCCCACGAAGCTGCACCACGAACAACGGAACACCAACACCATGTCGATTCAAATCACTTTCCCGGACGGCAACATCAAGTCGTTCGATGCACCACCCACCGGCCTCGCCATCGCCACCGGCATCTCGCCCGGCCTCGCCAAGAAGGCGGTCGTGGTCAAGGTCAATGGCGAACTGTGGGACCTGACGCGGCCGATCGATCGCGATGCGGCGTTCGAGATCGTCACGCGCGACAAGCCCGAGGCGCTGGAAGTCATCCGCCACGACGCTGCGCACGTGCTGGCGCAGGCGGTACAGGAACTGTTTCCGGGCACGCAGATCACGTTCGGGCCGTCGACCGAATACGGCTTCTATTACGACTTCGCGCGCGACGTGCCGTTCACCGATGCCGATCTTGCGACGATCGAGCAGCGCATGCGCAACATCGTCAAGCGCGATCTGCCGATCGTGCGCGAAGTCTGGTCGCATGAAGACGCGGTCAAGCATTTCGAGAAGGCCGGCGAAAGCTTCAAGGCCGAATGGATTCGCGACGGCATCAAGGCCGACGAAGAACTGACCATCTACAAGCAGGGCGACGCCTGGCTGGACATGTGCCTGGGCCCGCATCTGCCGTCGACCGGAAAGCTCGGCACGGCGTTCAAGCTGACCAAGGTCAGCGGTGCCTACTGGCGTGGTGATGCCAACAATGCGCAACTGCAGCGCATCTACGGCCTGGCCTTCGCCAACGATGCCGATCTCGAAGCGCACCTGAAGATGGTCGAGGAGGCCGAGAAGCGCGATCACCGCAAGCTGGGCCGACAGCTCGATTTCTTCCATCAGCAGGAAGAAGCGCCGGGCATGGTGTTCTGGCATCCGAAGGGCTGGGCGATCTGGCAGGCGGTCGAGCAGTACGTCCGCAAGGTCTACAGAAAGAGCGGCTACCAGGAAGTCAAGGGTCCGCAGATCATGGATGTCAGTCTCTGGAAGAGGAGCGGTCACTGGGACAACTACCAGGACAACATGTTCTTCACAGAAAGCGAGAAGCGCACCTACGCCATCAAGCCGATGAACTGCCCGGGCCACGTGCAGATCTACAACGCCGGCCTGCACAGCTACCGCGACTTGCCGATCCGCTATGCCGAGTTCGGCGGCTGCCATCGCAACGAGCCGTCGGGCGCGCTGCACGGGATCATGCGGGTGCGCGCGTTCACGCAGGACGATGGCCACATCTTCTGCATGGAAAGCCAGATCGAATCGGAAGTCACCGCCTTTCATTCGCAGGCGATGCAGGTTTATTCCGACTTCGGCTTCACCAATGTCGACGTCAAGCTGGCGCTGCGCCCGGACAAGCGTCTCGGCGACGATGCCACCTGGGATCGTGCCGAAGACGCCCTGCGCGCCGCGCTGCGTGCCGCCGGTGTCGCAACCTGGACCGAATTGCCGGGCGAAGGCGCGTTCTACGGCCCGAAAATCGAATACCACCTGAAGGACTCGATCGGCCGCGCCTGGCAGGTCGGCACGATGCAGGTCGATTTCATGATGCCGGAGCGTCTGGACGCGCACTACATCGACGAGCACTCGCAGCGTCAGCGGCCGGTCATGCTGCATCGCGCGATCGTGGGGTCGATGGAGCGCTTCATCGGCATCCTGATCGAGCATCATGCCGGCGCGATGCCGTACTGGCTGGCCCCGGTGCAGGCGGTGGTCACGCCGATCGTCTCCGACGCCGATGGCTACGCCAGCGAAGTGGCCGCGGCGCTGTCGGCGCTGAACGTGCGTGTGCAGACCGACCTGCGCAACGAAAAGATCAACTACAAGATCCGCGAGCACAGCCTGCAGAAGGTGCCGGTGATCCTCGTCGTTGGCCGCAAGGAAGCCGAGGAGCGTACCGTCACGATTCGCCGCCTCGGCTCGGAGCGTCAGGAAACGCTGTCGCTGGCGGAAGCGCTGGACCAGTTGAAGCCGGCCTGAAGCTTGCTGAACCGTGGCCGAAGGCATTTCGGCCACGTTCTCGCCAAACGGAGCCCGTAAACGGCAGAGCGCCGCGCGCCGAGCGCAGCGCCAGCGCGCTCGCGTTCGGTGGCTCGATTACGGCGCAGATCAGGCCCTGCGAAACCTGAATGGCCTTATGCCGTCGACGGCGTCGATCGCACGCCGCGTTTCAGCGTTGCTCCCGGCATTCGCCGCGCGAGCGCCAGCCACGCGCGTGGCGACGCGGTACCGCGTGGCGCCACTGCCATCCGCCGAAGCTGCCGCACCGGTGTCGCTGCATCGTCTTGTGCGCCACGACCAGCCGCGCAGCGCTACGCTGTGACCTTCGAAGAGACTGGAATCACGCCATGAAGGGTTCGAACCTGCTGCGCGCGCTGAGTCTGGTGCTGGCCGCCATCACGGCACCTGCGCTGGCAACTGCGCCCGCACGCTATCAGGGCGACTGGGAACAGGGCAGCCTGCTGATCGGCCACACCACGCCGGGTGCCAAGGTGCGGCTGGATGGCCGCGTGCTGCGCGTCTCGCCGGACGGCCTGTTCCTGATCGGACTGGATCGCGACGCCAAACCCGTGGCGTCCGTCACGATCACCATGCCCGACGGCACCGACACGGTCGAAACGCACGAGATCGCCAAGCGCGAGTGGGACGTGCAGCCGCTGACCGGCATCGCGCCGAAGTTCGTCGATCCACCCGCCAAGGTGCTGGCGCGGATCAAGGCGGAGCAGGCGAAGATCAATGAAGTGCGCAAGCGCGATACCGCGATCACCGATTTCGCGACGCCGTTCGCGTGGCCGGCGCTCGGACGCATCAGCGGCATCTTCGGCAGCCAGCGCATCCTGAACGGCACGCCGAAATCGCCGCATTACGGCGTCGATGTCGCCGTACCCACCGGCACGCCGATCACTGCGCCATCCGGCGGCATCGTCGCGCTGGCGGAGCCGGATTTCTACTACACCGGCGGCACCGTGATCATCGATCACGGCCACGGCCTGCAATCGATCCTCGTGCATCTGTCGAAGGTCAACGTGAAAGTCGGCCAGCGCGTGGAGCAAGGCGAGCCCGTGGCGCTGAGCGGCGCCACCGGCCGCGTCACCGGGCCGCACCTGCACTGGGGTCTGTACTGGTTCGGCGAGCGGGTGGACGCCCAGAAGTTCACCGGGCCGATGCCGGCGAAGACGGCCATCGCGCCTTGATCGGGCGCTGAAACCGGATCAGCCGTTCGCGGCGCGCGCGGCGGCCAGTTCTGCTTCCAGCGCCGCGATTCGCGCTTGCAGCGGCCCGACGACCTGACGCAACTGGGCATCGGTGTAGCGCGGCGTGATGTGCTGGTTGCAGTTCCAGTCGAAGGCTTCGACCGTGATCAGCGCCACGCGCTCCATCGCCGCACGGTATGGATACGGCCGCAGCAGCTCGACCAGCTTCGGATCGGCCTCGGCGATGTCCACCAGCTTGATCCGGCCGAGGATCTTGAGCCGCTGGCGGCTCGGATAATCGACGAGAAACAGCGCCACGCGGTCATTGCCGGCGACATTACCAGCGGAGATGTACTGGCGATTGCCACGGTAATCGGCATAGGCCAGCGTGGTCGGATTCAGCGGCTTCAGAAAGCCCGGCGGCCCGCCGCGATGCTGCACGTAAGGCCAGCCGGTTTCGCCGACGCTGGCCTGATAGAAGTGATCGCGATGGGCGATGAACGCCGCTTCCACTGACGTGAGCTGCGCGTTCGGGCCGAAATCGGACTGGTAGCGCTCGTTGTCATGCAGGGCGCCGTAGTGGTCCTGCACGGCCTTCACGGCGGGCGTGAAGGCGAGTTCGGCATAGCGATGCGGCATCGGGGCGTTCCGTCGGTGATGACTGCGGCCTGTCACGGCACAGTCACCGAAGCTCAATATCGTGACCGGCATTGTTCTTCATTTTCCGTTCCGATTTCGATACCGACAGGTGTTCCATGCAGTTCGATAGCCAGTCCGGCCGTTGGCGCCGTTCCGTTCCGATGTTGCAGCAGACGCTGGATCGACGCCGCTTCCTGCGCGACAGCTTTCTGGGCCTCGGCCTCGTCGCCATCGGCGGCTCGCTGAGCGGCTGCAGCAATGGCGGCGGTCCGCTGGCCAGCACGGCACCGGCGCTCAGCGGCACGCTCGGCGATCTGTCGTCGACGCCGGACGCCAACGGCCTGCTGCTGCCGCCGGGCTTCACGGCGCGGGTCATCGGGCAAGCCGGGCAAGTCGTGCCCGGAACCAACTTCCGCTGGCATACGGATCCCGATGCCGGAGCCGTTTTCGCGCGCCCGGGGGGCGGCTGGGTCTACACCTCGAACCGCGAGTTCCTGCCGGGCGGGGTCGATGCCATCGAATTCGACGCCAGCGGCCGGATCAGCCGGGCCTACAACATTCTCCCGGGTGCCCAGAGCCGCCTGAACTGCGGCGGCGGCGTCACGCCGTGGAACACCTGGCTGAGCGGCGAGGAATACGATCTCGGCGTGATCTGGGAATGCGATCCGTTCGGGGTCGATGCGCCGCGCCGGCTGCCGGCGCTTGGCACCTTCTCGCATGAAGCCGCCACCGTCGATGCCACGAGCAACATCGTCTATCTGACCGAAGACCAGCCGGACGGCCGCTTCTACCGCTTCGTGCCGACCACGCCGAACATCGGCGGCCGCGCCGATCTCACCGCCGGACGGCTGCAGGCGCTGCGCATCCTTGCCGACCCGGCCACGGTCAACGCCGAAGGCCGCGGCGGCCGCTGGGCGGTCGAATGGCTCGACATCGCCAACCCGAACCCGGTGCTCGGCGGCGTGCTGTTCGGCACCCCGACGCGCCTGCAGGCACCGGACAGCTTCGCCTTCGATGGCGGCGAAGGCGTCTGGTACCAGCGCGGCATCGTCTACTTCGCGACCAAGGGCGACCGCCGCGTCTGGGCGCTGGATGTCGCGGCGCAGCGCATCGAAGTGATCTACGACGACGCCGGCTTTTCCGCGCCGGTGCTGAGCAGCGTCGACAACATCGTGCTGACGCCGCGCGGCGACATCGTCGTCTCCGAAGACCAGGCCGCCGATGCGCAGGTCGTCGCCATTCGCCCGGATGGCCGCATCCAGCCGCTGGTGCAGCTCGGGCCGGCGCATGCCGGCTCCGAAGTCACCGGCCCGGCATTTTCGCCGGACGGCCGCTTCTTCTACTTCAGTTCCCAGCGCGGCACCAGCGGCCGGCCCGGCGTCGACGGCATCACCTACGCGGTCGAGGGGCCGTGGTTGGCGAGCTAGTGCGGTAGCGCGCGCACGGGAGCATCGTGCGCGAAACCGTGGCGCAAGGATGGCTCGGTGTTCTCATCCGCAGGGACCGCCGCCTCGCTTCTGCGCCGATAGAAATCGAGGATCACGTCCTCGAAATTGCCGATCAGAAACTGCGCGATCGGGTTGGCGTACCAGTTGAAGTGGGTGCTGACGCGGTACTCGATCCAGATCGTCAGCCGCGTGCTGTCCGCGACCGGCGTCAACGTGTAGGAAGTGGATCGCAGATCGAAGTAGCGGCCGCCGATGCGAACGTGATCGTCCATCGCCGCTGGCGGAAACGAGTGCTCGTCGAAGCGGTATGACCAGCGAACGAAACGGTTCCTGGCCCAGTCCTCGACGATCTGATCGAAATGGATCTGCTTGCCCATGGTGATGCTGCGGGCCAGACCGTTCGGGGTTTGCCGGGTAATGCCGGACACCGGCAGCGGCACGCCGATCCGGTACATCCACGCGCGTTCGACTTCCGCGGGCTCGATATCGCGCACCTCCCAGATCTGCGCCCAGACCCGTTCGGGCGGTGCGTGAATCACGACATGGCGCGTGATCGCTTCGACATGCGCCGGCGACGGCAACCGCGGCTCCAGCACACCGCCGATGAACGGCAGCAGTGCGATCGAGGCCATCGCCCGCTGGCGCGGCCAGCGGGTCCATCGGCTGACCATGCCCATCAACAGTCCGCCGACAGCGCCCAGAATCGCGAACATCGGCACGACCAGGACGGCGCAGATCAGCCCTTCGATCGCAATCGCCAGCGTTCCGAGAACGAACAGCACGTTCGCGAAGGCGCCCGACCACAGGTAATAACCCCACGATCGGCGACCGTGGCGCTCGGCGATGAAGACCGTGACGACGCCGATCAGCAGCGGCACCACCACGAGGAACGACAGGTACATCGCCTCCATCTCCAGCCGGCCATACAGCAGCCGGATGACGATCCCGGTCAGCGCACCCGCCAGCAACGGCCAGCGCAACAGGAACGGCAAGGCGCGGATCGGCGGCGTGGCATCCGCCGGCGCAGGCGTCACCGGATCGTCCTCGGGCGGAACGCTTGCAAGCGTTTGCGAATCGGCCTCGCGGGAGCTGCGGGGGCGCGTGGCGGTGGCGGCAAGACCACCAGTTCCGCCCGGAATGGTTGATGTTCGGGAAGGCGAAGATTCCACACCAGCCCCAGCCGCGCCAGCGCGCACAGCAACCACCAGCCGGGGTCCCATTCGCCGGCCCGCAAGCCGAGCCTTGCGGAGCCCGGCCACGCGTGATGATTGTTGTGCCAGCACTCGCCCATCGTCAGCAGCGAGGTCAGGCGGATGTTGCGCCCTTGCACCGCGGCGCCGGAAACCATCACGTGCACGCCGCCGTGGTTGTGCGCGAGGTAGCCGATCAGCCAGTGTCCGAACACGCCGGCCGTGACCCGGGCACAGACACCCCAGAACACGAAACCCCAGCCGCCCCAGGCGAACAGCAGCAACGCCCACGGCAACTGCTGCGCCATCCAGGTGGCTTGCAGGAATCGGTAGAAGCGGTCGTCGGCAATGGCCGGCTCGATGCGGATATCCGGCGGATTCGCGAGCTTCAGGTCGCCATGCAACTGCCACCAGGCATCCCGAAACAAGCCGCTGCGATGCGCGAGGAAGTCATGACAGGTCGGCTGACGCTGCGCGTAATCGCGCAACTCGTGGCTGCGCAGCAAACCCAGAGGTCCCGCCAACCCGACCAGCACGCCGCAATAGACCAGCAGGTATTCGAGCCACTGCGGCGAATCGAAACTGCGGTGGATCAGCTTGCGATGCATGCCCACCGAATGGCCCAGCAGCAACACCAGCATCGTCGAGCCGACGAACAGCGCGAACGCAGCCCACGAAAACCACAGCGCACCACCCACCACGGCCGAGACCGCCATGGCTGAAAACCACAGCGACCGCACCGGTTCCCAGACGACGTGCCCGATCAGAACACTGTCGTTGCCGGTCGAGCGAACCCGGTGCTGCGCACAGCGCTCGGCCATCTCCATCGCCACGCCCCGTGTTCCATGGTTTGGGAGCATCAGTTCAGCGCATCTCCTTCGTCCTACGATACGGCGGCGCGCCGTCGAACGCCAAAGCGGCACCTGGCCCGAACGCCGGTCAAAAACACGCCTGAATCACGACGCGCAGCACCGTGGACGATGCCGCCAAGCGCCACGCCGCCGCGTCATCGCCGTGGATTGATCGCGACACCGTGTTTCGTGAACACTGCCGACAGCCTTGGCAGCAGCGGAGCATCCGGCGATGGCGGTCAGCGAACACATCCGGCACGTGCGGATCGACGATGTCATCGTGCTGCTCGATATCCGCGCCGGGCGCTATCTGCTGATCGAGGACGTCGCGGCCGAGATGTGGGACGGCCTGTGCCGGAATTGGACGCCGGAGCAGATCGTCGACGACATCAGCGCCCGCTATGACGCGGCGCGCGATCAGGTGGCGCAGGACTACACGCAGTTCCTCGCGTCATGCCGCGCCAACGGTTACTGGGACGATGCGCCGGCCGCGCCTGCCTTGCCGGTGGTGCCGCGCAACGCTGCAACGGTCTCCGCCGGCCGCCATTTCCTGACCTTGCGCGCCTGGCTGGCCTTGCTGGCGAGCTGGATGACACTGAAAACCGGCGGCTTCCATGGCCTGCACAGCGCAGCGCAGCGGCTGGCCGCCGCGCCGCGCGGCGCGGGCCAGCCGGATGCGCAACTGCTGCAGCGGGCGGAAGCGGCTTTCCTGCGCGCGGAGAACTTCTTCATCCTGAAGAGCGCGCCGCAGGATTGCCTGCCGCGCTCGATGGCGATGTACCGCTTCCTGCACGGCCTCGGCCTGCCGGTACGGCATCGGATCGGGGTCGAGCGCTATCCGCTGACGATGCACGCCTGGGTCGAATGCGACGGCGAGCCGGTGCTGAACGATCCGGACGCCGGCCGCATGACCGTGATCGCGACCACCGGCGCATGAGCCGCTTCGCGGGCCGGGTGGCGTGCACGCCGCAGGCGGCGCTGACGGCGCAGCCGGCGCCGCCGCTGCGCGCTGGACTGCAGGTGCTGCTGCGCGGATTCATCGGCAACCGGCAGATGCTGCTGCGCGAAGGCCGCGCTTGGGGGCTGATCGGCGAGCACGAGGACGACGCCGCGCTGTGTGCCGTCGCGTACCGGCGCTGGGGAGCCGACCTGAATGCTCACGTGCTGGGCGAGTACGCCGTGGCGCTGTTCGATCCGGCCGCGCAAACCTTGCTGCTGACCCGCGACGGCCTTGGCCTGCAGCCGCTGTTCTACAGCGGAGATGGCGAACGCCTCGCGTTCGCCTCGCATCTGGACGCGCTGCTGACGATCGTCGAGCCCGGCGCGCTGGATGCGCGCTATCTCGGCGAACATCTGACTTTCGCCCCGCATGCCTTCGACCGCACGCCGTTCGTCAACATCGCGAAACTGATCCCCGGGCACAGCCTGCGCTGGACACCGGGGCGACTCGAACAGATCCGCTCGTGGCGGCTCAGTCAGGCGCCGGACGTGCCGGATGCCGCGGATCGCGAGCACGAAGCACGCTTTCGCGAACTGCTGGCCGAAGGCCTGCGCCAATGCATTCCGGCGACCGGGCGGACCTGGTCGGAGCTGTCCGGCGGGCAGGATTCGTCATCGATCGTCTGCGCGGCGGCCGACGCCGGCGTCACAGGGCTCGAAACGCTGTCGTTCGTGTTTCCGCACTGTCCGGAAGCCGACGAAACGCCGTACATCGAGGCCGTGACCGCGCGCACCGGCTATCCCGCGCATCGGCTCGACATCCAGCAGACGCCTCCGTTCGCGCGCGTGCCCACGACCTTCCACGGCGAGCCGAACCTGGTGCTGCCGTACACCGCGTTCATCGAGCGCTACGAAGACCTGATGCGCGAGCGCGACGTGCAGGTGATGCTGTCCGGCAATGGCGGCGATCACGTGATGATCGGCGATGGCCTGTTTCCGCTCGATCTGGCCGACCACCTGCAGCGCGGGGATGGCCGCGCGCTGTGGCAGGGCCTCAAGGACTGGCAGGCTCATGCCGAGCACCGGCGCTCGCTGCGCTTCCTGTTCGGTCATTACGCCTGGACGCCGGCCTGGCGCCATTGGCGACGGCAACCGGTGTCGCCGCGCTTCACGATCCCGGTGCCGGAATGGATCGCGCCCGACTTCCTGCGCCGCTTCCGGGCCGCGGCCGCCGACGCGCGATGCGAGCCACCGGACCATGGATCGTCGCCAAGCCGGCAGTACTTCATCGAGCGCGTCCACGATTTCTCGGCGCTGATCAGCCAGAACGCGCATCAGGCCGTGCGCGGCTTCGAGTTCCGCTATCCGCTGATGTACCGGCCGCTGGTCGAGTTCCTGTACGCGCTGCCGTGGCGGCAGAAGCTGCGGCCGGACGGCGATCGGCATCTGCAGCGCCGTGCCATGCACGCACTGCTGCCGGCCGAGGTGCGCGATCGCGTCGACAAGGCGGTGATGACGCGCCCGGTGCTCGAAGGCTTTCGCCGGTCGCCAGCGTGGTTCGATCTGCTGACGCGCCAGCCGCAGCTCGTCGAGCACGGGCTGGTCGATGCCGTGCGCTGGCAGGACGCCGTCCGTCGTGCGCGTCTCGGGCAGATCGAAGGCGTTTCGCTGTTCCTGGCTGCGGCAGCACTGGAATCCTGGCTGCAGGGGCTGCGCGCGCATCGCGCCGATCGCTCGACATCAGCCTCGGCGATGCGTGGCGCATGAACAATTTTGGTCTTTGACAGCGTTTCCGGCCGGTGCTACCAAATTCTGCCGGCAGCAGCGTCCGGTTCCGTTGGGTGGTCTCGCGCTGCATGTCGGCATCGTGCAGTTCTTTCGTTTCCAGTCTTCACCCCGCAGAAGGAGATGACATGAAGAAAACGTACAGCGCACCGCGAGTGCACGACCTTGGCTCGGCCGTGGTCCTGACCAAGGGCAGCTACCCGCACACGCCCGAAACCCACGGCACCACCGATCACAAGATCACGCGGGTCCGTGCTGCAGCAACCGTTCGCAAGGACCACGGCAAGGGCTGAGGCGACGGGCGTTCGGTCAGGCCCGCGCGAACCCGGCGGGCCTGACCGTTTCAGCGCGGCCCTCGTGGCCGCGACGTGCGGGAAACGATGTCGGAAGCACCCCACGCCTCATGGCCGCAGTGGGTGCCGGGTCACCGCCCCCAACAGCGCGAAACGCGCAATCAAACCCGGTGCGGATACGCGACATCAGTGACCCGCCGAGCCTCGCCCCTCGCGGCTTTCGTCCACGGACAACGGCGTAGGGGCAGCGCAGGGCAAGGCCGATGAACGATCGCAGCATCGCGACAGCCCGTCTGCGCGATCGACCCAGCCGTCAGTTCGCGCCGGTAGCCGCCGCCACCGGCGCATCGAAACTGCCGACAAAGCCGGGGAACACGACCGGGCTTTCGGCACCGTCGGCGCTGATGCTGGAGACGCCGAAGAACCAGTTGTCGATGACGATGTTCGCAAGCTTCGTCGACGTGGCGTCAGCGCCGACGCGTCGCGAGTATTGCCATTGCGGGGCGGTGGTGTCGCGCCACCAGACGCGATAACCGGCGGCACCGGCGACCGGCTTCCACTTGACCACGGTGTCGGGCGTCACCGCGCCTTCGATCTCGACACCGCTCGGCGGCGCTGGGGCGGCCGCCATCGAGGCCATCGTGATCGCGTTCAAGCGGGTGACCTGCGCCAGATAGTCGAAATCGACGCCGTCGATGGTGTCGCCGAACTTCACGCCGTTTTCGGTGCGCAGATCCTGATGCTGGCGATGATAGTGCTCGTGCGGTTCGGACACGCGCACCGCCGGGTAGCCGGCTTCGAGCAGCGGCACCTGATCGCCGCCGCGAGCGTAGCGATCGGTGCGGTAGATCATCTGCACCTTGAAGTTGCTCAAGTGCTCATCGGCCAGACGCGCCATGTAGCGCGCGATGTTGCGCGAAGGCGAATCGACTTCGCCGCCGTTGTAGCCGCGCTGCTTCGCCTGTTCTGCGGTTTCGGTGCGGCGCGTGCCTTCGCTGAGCACACGCACCGTGGTGGTGTCGGTGACGCCATCCTGGCCGGTGGAATTGCCGACGATGTCGTTGTTCAGATCGGCCACCACCTGCCAGCCCTGCGCCTTCGCGTAGTCGGCGAGGATCTTGCCGCCGAGCAGTCCCTGCTCCTCGCCGGACAGCGCGGCGTAGACCAGGGTCGCACCGAAGCGATGCTTCGACAGCACGCGCGCCGCTTCGATGGCGGCGGCAACGCCGGAGGCATCGTCGTTGGCACCGGGCGCGTCGCTCTTGAAGTTCATCACGTCGCTGACCCGGGAATCGAGATGGCCGGCGATGATCACGACCCGGTTCGGCTCGCGGCTGCCGCGCTGGATCGCCAGCACGTTGACCACTTCGGTCGGCGTCGGCACGCGCTTGCCGGTGACGACGTCGGACGGCGTGACGATGTCCAGACAGCCGCCGCAGGCCGCCCCGATGCGGCCAAACTCCGCCGCGACCCAGCGCCGTGCAGCGCCGATGCCGCGCTTGTCGGATTTCGTCTCCGACAAGGTGTGGCGAGTGCCGAAGCTGACCAGCTTCTCGATCGTCGCCCGCAGCGCAGCGGGGCTCACGGCATCGGCAATGGCCGGCAATGTCGCGGGTATCGGCGACAGGGCGGCTTCGGGCGGCGGCGATTCGGCAGCTCGGGCGGCGACGGGCAGAATCAGGGCAATCGCAGCGGTTGCAACAACGGTTGAGACAGGGTTCATCGGCGAATGCCTGCGGATATGAGAACGATGGGCGAGCTTATCGTCCGAATCGCGGCTCTGGCGATGAAACCGCGGCTTTTCACGAAAAGACGGGCAGCGGCCGGCGCCGGACAAAAAAAAACCGGCTCGTCTTGCGACGAACCGGCAACCTTCCAACCCCTGGGTGAACTGGTGACCGGCGATGACTGCATCGACCGGCGTCGGTGGCAAGCGCCATGGCGGCTCGCCCGTGACTGAATCGGCTACGGGCAACCGCTTGAAATGGATGCCGAGGCTGCTAATGCAGCGGTGCGATGGTCGGTCCGGGCCGGATTCTTCGATATGTCCGTCAATCCCCGATTTATGCCATTTCGTACAACCGGCAATCGGGGGCATGCGCGCGCCGTGAGCGCCTCGCGATACCGATCACGCGATGCACGGCCGCGCTGCCGCGACGAACGCCCGCGTTGCGCGGCTATCGCGGCTTGGGGCGGGTTCGCGCGGGTGTTATGCTTTTCGTGGGTTCCGACGGCAAGTCCTTCTATGCAAAACAGAATTTTGGTCTTTGGGCTGCTGCTGGCAAGTGTCGCGGGTTTGCCGGCCCGAGCAGACGAACTGTCGATCCCAGCCGCAACCGCCGACAGCGAACAGGCTGCCCCGACGGTCGTGCTGCCGCAGCGAGGTACTGCGCAGGCCACCGTAGTGAAGCAGTACGGCCAGCCGACGAAGCGCTATCCGGCCGTCGGCGGCGCATCGCCGGTGCAGCCGCCGATCACGCGCTGGGACTATCCGGGCTTCTCGGTGTTCTTCGAGAACGCGCACGTCGTCGATGCCGTGGTGCCGGGTCGGCCGGCGCAGGTCTTCCACGCCGACCAACTGAAGACCACGGCGAACTGACGCCGTCGCCCGAGCGCCGTCCGGTTGCGGTTGCGCAGCCGGCGCGCCGCCGTTCATGCTTTCGCCATTCGCGGCCTGCAGGCGCTGCAGTTCGCCGCCTGACGCTTTCACCCCGATCCTTCGTTCGATGACCTTTGCCCAGACCCTGCCGCCCGAGTGGGCGCCGCAAGCCGCGATCATGCTGACCTGGCCGCGTCGCGACGGTGACTTCGCGCGCCATTTCCCGGCCGTGGAGCGCAACTTCATCGCGATCGCACAGGCCATCACCCGCTTCCAGAACCTGCACGTGAACGTCGCGGAACAGGGCGATGCCTTGCAGGCGCAGCTGATCGCCGCCGGCGTGCCGCGCGAGCGCCTGATCGTCCATGAAGTGCCGAACGACGATGTCTGGGCGCGTGACCACGGGCCGATCACGGTCCGGCGCGGCAACGGCTTCGTCCATCTGGACTTCACGTTCAACGGCTGGGGCCACAAGTTCTCGGCGACGCGCGACAACGCGCTGACCCGGAAACTGGCGCAGTACGGCGCCTGGCAGTCGCCGGTCGAGACGATCGATTTCGTGCTCGAGGGCGGCGCGCTGGAAGTCGACGGCCACGGCACCCTGCTGACCACCGAGCGCTGCCTGCTGGCACCGACGCGCAACCCGCACTTGAACCGCGAGCAGATCGAGGATGTGCTGAAAGCGCGGCTCGGGCTGAACCGCGTGCTGTGGCTCAAGCATGGCGATCTGATCGGCGACGACACCGACGGCCACATCGACACCATCGCCCGCTACTGCGACCCGACGACGATTGCCTATCAGGCCTGCGAAGACCCGTCCGACGCGCACTACGAGGATCTGGCCGCGATGGAAGCGGAACTGCGGGCGCTGCGCGACTGGCAGGGCCAGCCGTACAAGCTGGTCGGCCTGCCGCTGCCGGCACCGATCGTCGACGCTGACGATGGCCGTCGCCTGCCCGCCGGCTATGCCAATTTCCTGATCATGAATGGCGCCGTGCTGGTGCCGATCTACGGCCAGCCGCTCGACGAGGAAGCGCTGCGCCGCCTGCGGCCGCTGTTCCCGGATCGCGAAGTGATCGGCATCGACTGCAACGCGCTGATCCAGCAATACGGCGGCCTGCACTGCATCACGATGCAGTTGCCGGCCGGCGCCTGAGGAGATCGACGATGACTGCGAAAACCCTGCGCGTGGGGCTGGTCCAGCAAGCCTGCTCGAACGACCGTGCGGTCAGCATCGCTGCCAGCGAGGCCGGCGTGCGCGACGCGGCGGCGCGCGGCGCGAAGCTGGTGATGCTGCAGGAGCTGCACACCTCGCTGTACTTCTGCCAGCACGAGTCGACCGATCTGTTCGATCTGGCCGAGCCGATTCCCGGGCCGTCGACCGAGTGGCTCGGCAGGCTGGCGGAGGAACTGGACATCGTGCTCGTCGGCAGCCTGTTCGAACGCCGTGCGCCGGGGCTGTATCACAACACCGCCGTGGTGATGGAGCGCGACGGCACAATGGCCGGCAAGTACCGGAAGATGCATATCCCCGACGATCCCGGCTACTACGAGAAGTTCTACTTCACGCCGGGCGATGCCACGGAAACGACGGCGGACGGCAGCCGCCGCGGCGGCTTCACGCCGATTCAGACCAGCGTCGGCAAGCTCGGCCTGCTGGTCTGCTGGGACCAGTGGTATCCGGAGGCCGCGCGGCTGATGGCGCTGGCCGGGGCCGATCTGCTGCTGTACCCGACGGCGATCGGCAACAACCCGGAAGACCCCGAGGACGAGCGCGAACGCCAACGCGAGGCCTGGGTCACGATCCAGCGCGCGCATGCCGTGGCCAACGGGCTGCCGGTGCTGGTTGCGAACCGCATCGGCTTTGAACCGGACCCGACGGGCCAGACGCCGGGCCAGCGCTTCTGGGGCACCAGCTTCGTCGCCGGGCCGCAGGGCGAGTTCCTCGCGCGCGCATCGACCGATCAGCCGGAAGTGCTGGTGGTTGACATCGACCTCGCCCGCTCCGAGAACGTGCGCCGCTGGTGGCCGTTCCTCAGGGACCGCCGGATCGAAGCCTACGGCGATCTGGTCAAGCGCTACCGCGATTGACTGCGAACGCTTCGCGGCGCGGATGACGTTTGTCATCCGCGTTTGCTGACGCCGGAAACTGCCGCCGGATCGTGCGCGACGCGAGTATTCCTCCATCGAACCCGTACCCGATGGAGGAGTTTCCAATGCGCCCGTCGTCCGATACCGTCGCCACGCTGCGGCTGACCATCCAGACCCTTTCCCGGAACGCATTGCAGACCGTGCTGCCGCTGTTGATCCGCGGCGGCATCCGCCGATTCATCATCGGCCTCTGGTTTGCCACGATGTTTTCGCTGTTCGGCCTGCCATGGACGCAGCGTGGCGTCGAGTACGGATGGTCGAACTGGGCGCGCGCCACGCCGTGGCCGGTCATCGCACAGCAGCACGAGGCGCGTCCGGCGGCCGTGCCGAATGAGCAGACCCGCCATGACGACATGACGGCCGACATCGCCGCGGATTCTGCGCGCGCCGACCGCGCGCCGACCGATGCCGACAGCCAGCGCCGTGCATTCAAGACGCGCCGCCCGGCCGTCTGGTGGCTGTGATGAGTCGGCCAGCGCCCGCGCTTGCACCGGCCCACGGGGATCGTCAGCATCAGGACGATCTGCTGGTGCCGCCATCGATGCTCGAACGCCTGCTGAAGCCCCATCCGAATTGTCTGGCGATCGTCATCGGCCGCGGTGGCCGACTGTCCAGCAACAGCTGGTTTCCGGTGATCAACCTGGTCTGGCTGTTCTGGGTGTTCGCCGCGCCTTGGTTCGGCAGTTCGTTCAAGTGGTCGCAGTTGCTGATCACGTACGCCTCGGTGCTGCCGTTCCTGTGGCTGTATCTGAGCGCCTGGTATCGCGACCGGCGCCATCTGCAGCGATTGACCGCGGCGCTCGCTGCGTTCGCGCTGATCTCGGTGCCGGTAATCCAGAGCTGGTCGTACATCATCTATGCCAGCGTGCTGCTGATGTACGAGCGGCCGCCGCGGACGGCGCTGATGCTGCTCGGCGCGTACATGGCCGCGTTCGTGGCGCTGTCGCTGGTCAATGGTTGGCCGCTGCTCGGCACCGGCGGCGCCGTGCTGACCTGTGCCGCCATCTCGCTGATCAATCTGTTCTTCATCATCGATGCCCGTCACGACCACGCGCTGCGCCTGACGCAGGCGGAAGTGCGACGCCTCGCCGCGAGCGCGGAGCGCGAACGCATCGGCCGCGATCTGCACGACCTGCTCGGCCACACGCTGTCGCTCATCGCGATCAAGAGCGAACTGGCCGATCGCCTGTTCGAGCGGGACCCGGCGGCCGCGCGCCGCGAACTGCGCGAGCTGCATGGCGTGGCGCGCGATTCGCTGGCGCAGGTGCGCATCGCGGTCACCGGCATCCGCGCGACCGGCCTCGCCGCCGAGCAGGTTTCCGCGCGCCTGCTGCTGGAATCGTCGAACGTGGCCTTGACCGGCATCGAGCCGATCGGCCCGCTGCCCGCTGAAATCGACGCCGCACTGGCGATGTGCCTGCGCGAAGCGGTGACCAACATCCATCGACACGCCAAGGCCCGGCAGGTGCACTTCGAACTGCGTCAGGAGCCGGGCCTGATCGAGCTGCGCGTGACCGACGACGGCTGCGGCGGTGTCGATGCTCGTCGCTACGGCAATGGCCTGCACGGCATGCAGCAGCGACTCGCGGCGCTCGGCGGCAGTCTGGTCGTCGAGTCCACCGCCGGCCGCGGCACCACGCTGCGCCTGCGCCTGCCGCAGTCGCAACCAGCCGCTGCCTGTCCGCAAGCGCATGCCTCCGCTGCTGCACCGCTGCCGGAACCCGCCGCCGCCGTGATCGCCCATGAACCCGGATAGCGCGAGCGGCAAGCAGCTTGGGGCGCTGCGCGTGCTGCTGGCCGAGGATCAGGCGATGGTGCGCGGCGCGCTGTCGGCCTTGCTGAACCTGGAGCCGGACATCGATGTGGTCGGGGCCTGCGCCGATGGCGAATCGGCATGGCTGGCGCTGCAGCAACTGAAGCCCGACCTCTTGGTATCGGATATCGAGATGCCGAAGCTCAGTGGCCTGGAGCTGGCGGCACGCATCGCCGAGCGGGGGCTCAAGACCCGCGTCGTGATCGTCACGACCTTCGCCCGCGCCGGCTACCTGCGGCGCGCGCTCGATGCCGGCGTGGTCGGCTACCTGCTGAAGGACGCGCCCGCCGAGCAGTTGGCCGAAGCGCTGCGCAAGGTCAGCCGCGGCGCGCGGGTGATCGATCCGCAACTGGCGCTTGAAGCCTGGTCCGAGCCGGATCCGCTGAACGAGCGCGAGCGTCGTGTGCTGCGGCTGGCGGGCGAAGGCGTGGCCTCCGCCGACATCGCCGCGCAGTTGCATCTGTCGCACGGCACGGTGCGCAACTACTTGTCGGAGGCGATCGGCAAGCTCGGCGCAGCGAACCGGATCGAGGCCTATCGCATGGCGCGGCAGAAAGGCTGGCTGTAGGCCGTCCGCTGGTCGCCCCCGAGCACGCCGCGAACACGGTCGGGACATTCGTCATTCGTCCGGCTTTCCGGCCAAATCCCGCCGAATCCGGCGCCGAACGTGACGCGGGCGGCAAAGCAGTGCGGCAGATCGGGCACGCTGCGGCGATACTGGACGCCCGCGTCGCCGATCACGCGGCCATCACCCGATCACGCATCGATGGCACCGCGAGCGCCGGCCCGTTTCCTGCCTTCCCGTTGACCATGCCCAGCGTCTCGAATCCCGATTTCACCGTGCCCTACGAACGTACCGGCAGTGGCCCGCCGTTGCTGCTGATCCACGGCACTGGCGGCGATGGCCGCGTCAGCTGGTCCGATCTGGCCCCGAAGCTGGCCGACCGTCGCACCTTGCTGATGCCGAGCTATTCGGGCAGCAACGGCAGCCGGGACGCCGGCATCGACAGCGGCGCTCCGCTGACCGTCGAGCTGCTGGCGCGGCAGGTTGGCGCGGTCGCTGACGATGCGGCGCCGGAAGGCGTCGTCGATGTCATCGGCTTCTCACTGGGTGCGGTCATCGCGGCTGCCTACGCCGCGCGCGAGCCAGGGCGCATTCGCCGGCTGGTGCTGCTGGCCGGCTGGCCGACCAGCGCCGACGCACGACTGCAGCTCGGTATCCGCCTGTGGCTGCATCTGCACCAGACCGATCCCGACGCCTTTGTCCGGCTGGCGACAACCCTGGCCTTCAGCCCGGCATTCATCAGCGGCATTGGCGAAGCCGGCGTTGCCGAACTGTTGCGCTGGCAGCCGTCGACCGGGATTCGACGACAGCTCGAACTCGATCTCGTCGTCGACCTGACGGCGGATCTGCCGAAGATCACCGCACCGACGCTGGTCATCGGCTGCCGGCAGGACCAGTTGGTGCCGGTCGAGAACGCGCGAGCCCTGCAGCGGATGATCCGCAACAGTCGCTATCTGGAACTCGACTGCGGCCACATGGCCGGCATCGAGCAGCCGGACGCCCTGCTCAGCGCGCTGCGCGGCTTCCTGTTCGACTGAACCGCGCCCGCCGACAGTGACCACCAGACAAAAAAAGCCGCGTCCGACGAGTGCCGGACGCGGCTTTGGCGGGAGCCTTCCTCAGCGCGTGTAATTGCGCACGAAGTCGTAGATGACCCGCGTGGCGTCGATGTCCTGCGTGGTGCGGCCGGTCAGACCGAGCTGGTAATCGTTGCCCGGCCAAGTGTGGCCGCCGCGATTGATCGTGTAGAAGCGCACCGGGTCGTTGCTGGCGCAACTGTCGTAGCGGTCCAGTTCGACCGTCGTGCGATCGTCGGCAATGTCCGGCAGCAAGCTGTGCACCGGCGGCGTCAGACAGCGATTCAGATTGGCGAAGAACAGCGCGCTGTCCGGCGCCGACGACAGCCCGATGCGCTTCTTGTAATCCACCCGGGTATCACCGGTGCCGTGCATCGCGATCACCGGGGTCGGCAGCGAAGGCGCGCAGTTGTCGCGAAGCGTGTTCAGCAAGGTCGACGACACGTAGGCCGCGGCGGCAATGCGGTTCGGGCGTTCGCAGATGTAGCGCATGGTCATGAAACCACCGGCCGAGAAACCTGACATCCAGACGCGTCGGGCATCGATCGGGTAAGCCGCGACCGAGCCATCGATCACTGCGGTGATCAGGCCGACATCGTCCGCCTTGTTGCGGTCGCGCACCGGATCGAAGCTCCAGGTACGGCCCAGCGCGTCCGGCAGGATGGCCCAGATGCCGGTATCGCGTACGAGTTCGCCGATGGCAGTCAGGTTGGCCATTTCCTCGGGGTTGCCGCCGGCGTAATGCAGCACCAGCATCGCAGGGACTCGCGTCGTCGGGTTCGCGACCGGCCGGATGTACAGCACGCGATTGGCGCGGCCGTCGAACTGGACCTCGGTTTCGAAACTGGTGACGCCATCGACCGGCAACAGGCGCGCGGCCTGCGCCGGCGTGGCGGTCAGACTGCCGGCCGCGATGATGGCGAGGCCGAGAAGCGCGAGCGACTGCCGTGCGCGCGTGATGATTTTCTGGATCAGCATGTGACGTACTCCACCTGAACGGTTAGGCCGCGATCTCGAGAACGCATCGCGCGGCTTGCGATGCCTGCGGGGTGCAGTCTATGAGGGTCGCGCGCGCGCTTCGTGGTCGAGATCAAGAACTTGAGGGCACCGGTCGGTCACGCGCTACCGATTGTCCGCGATCAAACCGTCGTGGGACGAACGGCGTCAGGCACGCCGCGAACGGTGTCGCGAATGAGCGCTGCGAATGAGCGCTGCGACCGGCCGTTGTCGTCAGCGCAGCCGCGTGCGCTCCCACGAGCCGTACGTCGGGTTGGGCAGCAGCACGTAATCGCGGCCGAAGCGCCCCGGATCGCCCGCGTTCGCCTGCGTCAGGTCCGGAAAGTCCTTGATGTTGTCGCCGACGAACAGCACGACCGCCAGCGGCGGCAGCTTCGCCTCCGGAATGCCGCGCTGCTGCACTTGTTCGAAGCGGCGGGTCTTGTCGCGATCCTTCGGGCCGGTCGACAGCAGCACGGCATCGAACTGGATGCCGATCGCGGCGAGGTTCTCGCGGGTCGCCTGCAGATGCTTCGGCGCTTCGCGGTTGCTGACCACGATCAGCTTGCCGCCGAGCTTGCGCACCACTTCGCTGAAGCTGACGGCGCCGGGCAGCGCCGTGGCCAATCGCGCTTCGACCCACTGCGTCCAGCGCGCGTCGTCGAAGGTCGTCCAGTGGCGGAACTGCGATTCGCATTCGAACACGCTGTTGTCGATCAGCGTTTCATCGGCATCGGCGATCACGGCCCAGGTGCCCGGCGCGCGGCCTTTCGCCGCCTGCTCGACCAACTGCGTGGCGCGCTGATAGGCCTGCCGGTACGCGACCTTCTGCTCGGCCGACACCCGATACCAGCGCAGCGCGCGGCTGGCATCGCCGCGGGCATCGAGACGGCTGCAGCTGGTCTTGAAGTCCGGCGGATACGGCGACTCGGTCGCGCGTTCGACACCGAGCGTGGAACAGCCACCGAGGAGTGCGGCGGCGAGGAGCAAAAACGAAAGCGGACGAAGCATGGCGAACGGGATTTGGCGAGGGCTTGGCCGTCAGCCTAGAGGCCAAGGCGAGCGCGTGCCAGTCCGTCGCGCGGCGCAGCTAGCCGCGCGCGCGCTCGATGATCCGGGTCGTCGAATAGCCGTCGTGGAAATCGAGGATCACGACCTGCCCGCCGTTCGCCTTCACCACCTCGTGGCCGGCGACCTGCTCGGGCCGGTAGTCGCCGCCCTTGACCAGCAGATCGGGCAGCACGGCGGTGATCAGCCGCAGCGGCGTGTCCTCCGAAAACGGCACGACCCAGTCGACGCACTTCAGCGACGCCAGCATCCGCATGCGGTCGTCGGTCGTGTTCAGCGGCCGGGTCGGGCCCTTCAGGCGCTTGACCGAGTCATCGGTGTTGACCGCCACCACCAGCACGTCGCCGAGCTTGCGCGCCGCTTCCAGGTAGCGGACATGGCCGACATGCAGCAGATCGAAGCAGCCGTTGGTCATGACCACGACCTGCCCTTGTGCCTGCGCCTGACGAACCCGGCTCAGCAGTTCGTCCTCGCTGAGCACGGCGCTGTCGTCCTCGTGCTGGCGGCGGATGGCGCGCAGCAACTCGGCCGGCGTGACGGTGGCGGTGCCGAGCTTGCCGACGACGATGCCCGCCGCGAGATTGGCGATGCGCGCGGCGTGCGCGAAGTCGTGCCCGGCGGCCAATGCGGCGCCGAAGGTCGCGATCACGGTGTCGCCGGCGCCGGTGACATCGAACACCTCGCGCGCTTCGGTCGGCAGGTGCAGCGGCGGCTGGTTCGGCGCCAGCAGGGTCATGCCGTTCTCGCTGCGCGTGACCAACAACGCTTCGATGCCGAGCTCGTCGCGCAGCTTCGTGCCCTTCGCGACGATCGTCGCCTCGTCCGGACACGGGCCGACCACCGCTTCAAGCTCCGACAGATTCGGCGTGATCAAGGTCGCGCCTCGGTACGGACACCAGTCACTACCCTTGGGATCGACCAGCACCGGCCGGTTTGCGGCGCGGGCAGCCGCGATCATCGCGGCGGCATCGGTCAGCGTGCCCTTGCCGTAATCGGACAGGATCACGACCTGGGCTTCGTCGAGCGCCGCCTTGAAGCTGGCGAGGTAATCGGCACGGCTGAAAGCGCCATCGACCGCCAGCGATTCCTCGAAATCGAGCCGGATCAGCTGCTGGTTGCGGCTCAGCACGCGCAGCTTGGTGATCGTCGGACACGACGCGGTGTCGGTGAACACCGGGATGACCTGGCGCGCCAGCAGTTCGGTGCGCAGTTTCGCCGCCGCCTCGTCGCGCCCGACCACACCCAGCAGCCGGGTCTGGCCACCGAGCGATGCGATGTTCAGCGCCACGTTCGCGGCACCGCCCGGACGGGTCTCGTCCTTCTGGATGCGCACGACCGGCACCGGCGCTTCCGGCGAGATGCGGCCGGTCGGCCCGACCCAGTAGCGGTCGAGCATCACGTCGCCCGCGACGAGCACCCGGGCGTCGGAAAACTGGGGGATCGCGGTCTGCATGATGATCGGTCAGGACCTAGGCGCTTGCCTGGTGGAAAAGCAACCGTTAAGCGCAAAGGCGCAGAGGGAAAAGAAAGGACGCAAAGCGCTGTAAAAGCTTTTCTCTGCGTTCTTTCTTGGCTTTCCCTTTGCGCCTTTGCGCTTAACTTTTGATATTCCCAGCAAGCACAGCCAAAATAGGAAGCCTCACGCCGCCTTGGCGGCGGCGGCGTTGGTGTACGCCAGCCACTCCGGGTATTCGCTGCGCTGGCCCTTGACCGTGGCCGCGTACAGCGCCTGCAGCTTGGCGGTGATCGGGCCGCGCGCGCCGTTGCCGACGGCACGGTTGTCGACTTCGCGGATCGGCATCACTTCGGCGGCGGTGCCGGTGAAGAAGGCTTCGTCGCAGATGTACAGCTCGTCGCGCGTGATGCGGCGTTCCTTGACCTCGATGCCTTCGTCGGCAGCGAGCTGCATGATGGTCTTGCGGGTGATGCCGTCGAGGCAGGAGTTCAGGTCCGGCGTGTGCAACGCGCCGTCCTTCACGAGGAAGATGTTCTCTGCGCTGCCTTCGGCGATGTGGCCGCTCATGTCGAGCAGAATCGCTTCGTCGTAGCCGTCCTTGATCACCTCGTTCAGCGCCAGCATCGAGTTGATGTAGTTGCCGTTGGCCTTGGCCCGGCACAGCATCGAATTGACGTGGTGGCGGGTGTAGCTCGACGTGCGCACGCGGATGCCGCGCTCGACGTTGTCGGCACCGAGGTAGGCACCCCAGGTCCAGGCGGCGACCATGACGTGGGTCTTGAGATTGTCGGCGCGCAGGCCCATGCCTTCGGCCCCGTAGAACACCATCGGTCGCAGGTAGGCTTCCTTCAGCTTGTTGCTGCGCAGCACTTCGAGACAGGCTTCGTTGATCACTTCGTGCGAGAACGGCATCTTCATGCCGAGAATCTTCGCGGAGTTGAACAGGCGCTTGGTGTGCTCTTCCAGCCGGAAGATCGCCGTGCCCTTCGGCGTGTGGTACGCGCGAACGCCTTCGAAGCAGCCGACGCCGTAGTGCAGCGTGTAGGTCAGGACATGGGTGTTGGCATCGCGCCACGGCACCATTTCGCCGTCCAGCCAGATGAAACCATCACGGTCGGCCATCGTCGTCATTGCATCGATCCTCGAAGTTTCGCGGTCCGGACGGGTGGATGGAGTGCTGCTCGTGTCCGGGGTGTTGCAGGCGAGTCGCGCATTATAAATTGGCAAGCGCCCGGACACTGCCGAAAACCGTGTCCGGGGCGATTTGTTTCAGGCAGTTCGTATGGCCCAGCGGGCACACCCGCTCGAAGCACGGGCTGCACGACAGCCGCAGGTAGTGGATGACGGCGGTCGGCGTCATCGGCGGCGTGTGATCCGGCGTCGATGAACCGTAGATCGCGACCACCTTCGCGCAGGCCGCGGCGGCGATGTGCATCGGCCCGGAATCGTTGCAGACGACGGCTTGCGCGACGCTGACCAGATCGATCACGTCGACCAGGCTGGTGCGCCCGCAGAGGTTGATCGCGGCGCCGTCGGAAGCCTGCGCAATGGCCTCGCCCAGCGCCTTTTCCTTGGCGGAGCCGATGATCCAGCTGCGCACGCCGCGCTGGCCGAGCTGGGTGGCGAGTGCGGCGAAGTGCTCGGCCGGCCACTGCTTGGCCGGGCCGTATTCGGCCCCCGGCATCAGCGCCACGGCCGGCTCCGAGCCCAGCTCCAGATCGCGCACCAGCCGCAGCGCGCTCGCCGGATCGGCCCGGAAGCGCGGCGCCGGCACCGTCGGCACGGCCCCGGCATCCCCGTCGTCGGCGAGCGCGACGAAGCGCTGCGGCGTGGTTTTCAGCAGCGACTTGTCGAGCCGGCGCAGGTCGTTCAGCAATACAACCCGTAGTTCGCGGGCGTAGCCGGTGCGCCGTGGAATATCGGCGAAGTACGGCACGACGGCGGATTTCCACGAGTTCGGCAGCACGATGGCCTGGGCATAGCGCTGCTCGCGCAGGCTGACTCCGAGCCGCCGTCGCCCGCCGAAGTTAAACTCGCCATGGGCGAACGGCAGTTCGATGCCGCGACGAACCTCCGGCATGCGGCCGATGATCGGCAGCGACCAGCCGGGGGCCAGCACGTCGATCGCGGCATCCGGATGAAGCTGCCGCAGCCGGATGAACAGCGATTGCGCCATCACCATGTCACCGACCCAGGCCGGTCCGACGATCAACAGGTCATTTGCCATCGGGTCAGGTTTCAGCGGCGGACTGCGCGGAAGGGGCCGGGGTTCGATCAGGGCCGACGGCCACGCCGCCGGTCGCGGCAGTTTATCGCGGCGCAGCAAGCGGCTTTATCCTTGCGCGCCGGCCTCGGCCTCCCGTTCACCCGGCGGCACCTACCCGACCTGCCCGACGATGCGTTCCGTGACTTCCGCGGCATCCCCAGCGCCCGCCGCCGCGCGCCCTTGGCTTCCCGCCGTCATGGGCCTGAGCTTCGTCGTGATCTGGTGCACCGGTTATCCGTCCGCCAAGATTCTGGTCGCGCACAGCGGTCCGTTCACGGCACTGTGCCTGCGCTTCGCCGCCGCGGCCATGATCTTCGGCGTGCTCGCGGTGATCGGCCGCGTGGTCTGGCCAGGCTGGCGCGAAGGCCGACACAGCGCGGTGGTCGGCGTGCTGCAGCTCGCGATGCAGTTCGGCGGCGTCTACGGTGCGATGCGGCTCGGTGCCAGTGCCAGCCTCGCGGCCCTCGTCATCGGCGCGATGCCGCTGAGCGTGTCGGCGTTTTCGCTGCTGCTGGGCGAGCGGATCGGCCGGCTGCAAGGGCTCGGCCTCGCCGTCGGATTCAGCGGCGTCTGGCTGGTGATCGGCGACAGCATCGCCGATGCCCGCGCGGATGCCGGATCGATCCTCGCGCTGCTGGTCGGCCTGCTCGGCATTTCCTGCGGCACGCTGTACCAGAAGCGCTTCGGCTCGCTGGTCGATCTGAGAGTGGGCCTGTTCATCCAGAACGTTGCCGGTGCGGTCGTGTTGCTGCCGCTGGCGCTGACACTGGAAGGCTTCTACGTCGATGGCAGCGCGCCATTCTGGCTGGCCAGCACCTGGATCGTGCTGGTGAACTCGGTCGGCGGCTTCGCGCTTCTGTTCCTGCTGATCCGCAATGGCGCGGCGACGCAGGTGGCGGCGCTGTTCTATCTGGTGCCGGCGGTCGGCGCGATCATGGGCCACTTCACGCTGGGCGAAGTGCTGACCCGGATCGAGATCATCGGCTTCTTCGTCGCCGCGTTCGGGGTGTATCTCGGCACGCGGCCGGTCAAGCCGGCCGCAGCCTGAGCCACGCGCCGCCGGTTGGCTGCGCGTGTCCCGGCGCGATCAGGCGTCCTTCTTCGCCGCCGCCTTTTTCTTCGACTTCTTCGCCGGCGCCGGCTTTTCGACATCGGCCGCGACCTGCATCTTCACGATCTTGCTCGGGTCGTTGACCGCGCCGTTGGCCGACGGATCGCCCTTCTTGATCGCGTCGACGAATTCCATGCCGCTGACCACCTTGCCCCAGACGGTGTACTGACCGTCGAGGCGCGGCGCGTCGCCGAACATGATGAAGAACTGGCTGTCGGCCGAATTCGGATCCGACGCACGCGCCATCGAGACGACACCGCGGCCGTGATGCTCGGACGAGAACTCGGCGGCCAGCGTCTTGCCGGAGCCGCCGCTGCCGTTGCCGTACGGGTCGCCGGTCTGGGCCATGAAGCCGTCGATGACGCGGTGGAAGGTCAGACCGTCGTAGAAGCCCTTGCGGGTCAGTTCCTTGATTCGTGCGACGTGCTTCGGGGCGAGGTCCGGACGCAGCGCGATGACCACGCGGCCGGCCGGCACGTCGAGATAGATCGTGTTTTCGAGGTCGAGCGGCTTGGCGGCATCGGCCGGTGCGGCAGCGGCAACGGTGGCGGCCGAAAACAGCGCGGTGGTGACCAGCAGCAGGCGGGCAAGCAGTTTGTTCATGGGGGTGGGCACTTTCACGGGCTCGGATGGGCGTCGACCGGGCGCGCAGGGCGCGGCGACCGACGAAATGGGCGGCCAAAGTGGACCACATTGCCGCTCGCGCCGCCAAGACCAGCGCCGACCGTCGAATGACGCAGCGCAACAACGGCGCGAAAACGCTGCGCTAAACTCTCGGCATGAATTTCTTCATCGTGGTCGGCGGGCTGATCGGGCTCGCGGTGAATGGCTGGAAAGGCGCACTGTGGGGTGCGCTGATCGTCTGGGCGGTGCTGCCGCTGCTCGGGCGGCTGCTGCTGCGCACGGCGGTCAAGAAGATCACCAACGTGCAGTCGCAATTCCTCGACGCGACGTTCGCGGTGATGGGCGCGATGTGCAAGGCCGATGGCCAGGTCTCCGCCAACGAGATCAAGGTCGCCGAGGCGCTGTTCGATCAGCTCCGGCTCAGCGGCGAGGCGCGCGAGGCGGCGAAGCGCGCGTTCAATCGCGGCAAGGCACCGGAATTCGATCTGGATGCCGAGGTCGACCGCTTTGCCCAGGTCACGCGCGGCCAACGCGTGATGCAGCAGTTGTTCCTGCAGGTGCAGGTGTCGGCGATCGCGGCCGACGGCGCGCTGCACCCGGCCGAACACGAGATGCTGCTGCGCATCGCGCGCCGGCTCGGGCTGTCGGAACACGACGTGACCATGCTCGAGGCGATGCTGCGCGGCGGCGGACCGTTCGGGGGCGGCGATGGCGGGGCCAGCAGCAGCGGCGGCAGCCATCGCCGCAATGATCCGAACGCATTGGCCGACGCCTACGCCGTGATCGGCGTGCCGCCGACGGCCAGCGATGCCGAACTGAAGAAGGCCTATCGCCTGCTGATGAGCCAGAACCACCCGGACAAGCTTGCCGCGAAGGGCCTGCCGGAAAGCATGCGGGCGATGGCCGAGGAAAAGACCCGGCAGATCACCGCCGCCTACGACCGCATCGAGCAGCACCGCCGCGCCGCGGCCAGCGCCTGACCGATATCGCCACGGCAAGGCCAGCGATCATCGATACTCGCGCAATGAAACCGGGATCGATCGATGCGAACGCTGCTGACTGTCGTGGCAAGCCTGTGGCTGTTGACCGGATGCGCCGCTAACGTGAAACCCGTGCCCGAATTGCCGGCTGCGGTCTCCGGCGAGCGTCGCGAGATCGACAGCACCGCCGGCCGCCTCAGCTACTACGCGGCGGCGCCGCAGCAGAAATCGGATCAGCGGCCGCTGCTGCTGATCCACAGCATGAACGCCTCCGGTTCCGCCTACGAGATGCGGCCGATCCACGAGCACTGCCGCGAGCAGCGCCCGGTCTACACGGTCGACCTGCCCGGCTTCGGTTTTTCCGAGCGCAGCGATCGCGTCTATTCCCTGCGCCTGATGACCGACGCCGTGCTGGCGATGGTCGACGAGATCCGGAAAATCCATGGCCCGGGTGCCATCGATGCCGCCGCGCTGTCGCTGTCGGCGGAATTCCTGGCCCGCGCGGCGGTCGAGCGGCCGGATGCCTTCGCGCGCCTCGCACTGATCAGCCCGACGGGTCTCAGCGGCAAGAAGAAGCGCCTCGGTCCGGCCGGTGCCAGCCGCGGTCAGGGCTGGCTGTACAAGACCTTCACCTGGTCCGGCTGGGACGATGGCGTCTACGGCCTGCTGACGCGGCCCGGCACCATCCGCTACTTCCTCGAACGGACCTGGGGCGGCAAGAACATCGACGAAGGCCTGTGGGCCTACGACGTGCTGAGCACGCAGCAACCGGGGGCCAAGCACGCGCCGTTCTATTTCGTTTCCGCGTTCCTGTTCAGCGCCGACGTCAACGCGCTGTACGACCGGTTGACGCAGCCGGTCTGGGTGTCGCACGGCGTGAAGGGCGACTTCGTCGATTACCGTGGACAGGTCTGGTACGAAGGCCAGCCGAACTGGCAATTCACCGTGTTCCAGACCGGCGCGCTGCCGCAGTTCGAAGCCGAAGACGCATTTCTGACGGCTTTCGATCGCTTTCTGGCTGGTGAGCGGCCGTAGACCGAGGCATTCTGCGCGCTCTTGAGGAGATCGCAGAATGAGCGCAACCAAGCGCCAGACCGTCGCCAAGCGACTGAATCCGCTGGACTGGACCTTTCTCGCCGGCGAGTCCGGCGACACCATGATGCAGGTCGGCGCGCTGATGCCGTTCTCGCCGCCGCCGGATGCCGATCCGTCGCTGCTGCGCGATCTGATGGACGAGGTGCGCGAGACCGCACGCGCCTACGCGCCATGGAACCTGAAGCTCAAGCATCCGAACTGGCTGGCCTCGCCGCTGCAGGGCTGGGTCGAGGACGACGACTTCGACGTCGAGTACCACATCCGCCGCTCGGCACTGCCGTCGCCGGGCGACGAGCGCGAACTCGGCATCCTGGTGTCGCGCCTGCACAGCCACCGCCTCGATTTCCATCGCCCGCCGTGGGAAGTGCACTTCATCGAAGGCCTGGAAGGCGGCCGCTTCGCGATCTACTTCAAGGTGCATCACGCGCTGGTCGACGGCTACACAGGCATCCGCCTGCTGTCGAACAGCCTGTCGACGTCGCGCAAGGATCGTGAAACGCCGATGTTCTTCAGCATTCCGCCCAAGCCCCGCGAACCGCGCGCGCCGAAGCCGGACGACGACAAGGCCGCGAAGACGCCGACGCTGGAAGCCCTGCTGGCGCTGGCACGCGAGCAGATCGGCACGTCGCGGACGATCACCAAGGTCGTGTCGCAGACGGTGATGGGCGCGTGGAAGCCGGAAAAGGCGCTCGATCCGGCGCTGAAGGCGCCGATGCAGGCACCGAAGTCGATCCTGAACCAGAAGATCGGCCGCAATCGCCGCTTCGCCACGCAGCAGTTTCCGCTCGACACGCTGAAGGCCGTGGCCAAGCAGCACGGCGGCACCCTGAACGATCTGGTGCTGGCGCTGTGCGCCGGCGCGCTGCGCCGTCTGCTGCTGGAACTGGGCTCGCTGCCGAAAGAACCGCTGACTGCGATGCTGCCGGTCAACGTGCGGCCGAAGGACGACCCCGGCGGCGGCAACGCCGTGGGAGCGATCATCGCGTCGTTGGCCACCGACATCGCCGATCCGCAGGCGCGCTTCGCCGCGATCATCGCGTCGACCAACGCCGCCAAGGCGCAGCTGCAGGGCATGACCCGCAACGGGATCATGCAGTACGGCGCGGTGCTGATGGCGCCGCTGCTGCTGTCGCAGGTGCCGGGCGCGGCCGGCCGGCTGCGGCCGGCGTTCAATCTCGTCATCTCGAACGTGCCGGGCCCCAGCAAGCCGCTGTATTTCCGGGGTTTTCAGCTTGAAGCGTACTATCCGCTGTCGATTCCGCTGGCTGGATACGGCCTCAACATCACCGTCGTCAGCTATGTCGATCAGCTGAATTTCGGCTTCATCGGCTGCCGCGATGGCCTGCCGCACCTGCAGCGGCTTGCCGTCTACGCGAAGGCCGCCATCGAAGAACTCGCCTGATTGCGATCAAAATTCGCCTGCCCGAGTGAAGAACTCGCCTGACGGCGTCCGGCCGGGCACACTGTCGCCCGTTACAAACCATCCGTTCAATTCAAGCGGCCGATCCGGTCAGGATCAGGCTGCGCTCAGGGGAGATGTCGATGACCGGTTTCGAAGCGGTACTGCTGTACATCGTCGTGATGATCGTGCTGGTGCTGAGCTACGCACTGCCGCGCGTGCCGCAGGTGCTGATGGGCAAGAACAAGCCCGATGCCTGGGGCCGCGACAAGCCGTCGATCGACCCGGCCATCCTCGTCCGCGCGCAGCATGCGCATGCCAACGCGGTCGAGAATTTCCCGCTGTTCCTCGGCGTGGTCGCGGTTGGCGCGCTGATGGGCAAGAGCGCCACCGTGATCGATCCGCTGGCATTCTGGGTCGTCCACCTGCGCATCATGCAGGCGGTGATGCATCTGATCGGCACCTCGTTCTGGCTGGTGATGGCGCGTGCCACGTTCTTCCTGAGCCAGATCGCCCTGATCGGCTACATGGTCTGGGGCCTGTTCCACTAAGGACGTCCGGTCGTCTCAGGCCTTGCAGGAGACCGGCCGTGCCGCCGAACATCGCGTCATGGCCGATCTCCTGAATCTGAACAAGGCGCGCAAGCGCAAGGCTCGCGCCGAGGCCGAGGCCCTCGCCGCCGCCAACCGCGTGAAGTTCGGCCGGACCAAGGCTGAAAAGCAGCGTGACGCCGCGGCCGAAGCGGAAGCGGCGCGTCGGCTCGACGGTCTCAAGCGCGAGCGACCGGCGATCGACGAGCCCTCGTCCAGCGACGACCAGCGCTGACCGTGTTTCCGTCCGCACCACCGCTGAGCCCGCGCCAGCGGGCCATCGTCTGGACCTGCGCCATCGCCGGCGGCTTGCTGCGGCTGATCTACGTGCTGGTGCTGCATCTGCCGACGCAGCATGTCTACAGCGACATGGGCGGCTACGTGCAGCGCGCGCTGGACCGTGTCGCCGGCAAGCCGGAAGGCATCGCCGATTCGCTGTACCCGCCCGGGGCCTCGTGGCTGTTCGCGCAACTGCATGCGCTGGACCCGAATTCCGGGCTGACCGTCATCGTCCAGTGGCTGCTGTCGCTCGGCACGATGGCGCTGGTCTTCGTCATCGCCCGCCGCCTGTACGGCAATCGCGCGGCGCTGCTGGCATTGGTCGCAGTGACACTGTACCTGCCGCTGTTCCACTACGCCGGGCTGTTCCTCGCCGAAAACCCGTTCACGTTCTGCCTGCTGGCCGCGTATGCGCTGCTGCTCGCCACGCTCGATGCGCCCACACCCGCCGGCACCTTGCTGTTGGCAGCGGCGACCGGCCTGATGGCCGGCCTTGCGGCATCGCTGAAGGCGACGATCCTGCTGCCGCTCATGCTGACCGGTATCGTCACCGTCGTCTGGCTGATGAAGCACAAGCGCCGCGGCGCGCTGACCCTGAGCTTCGGCGTCGCACTCGGGCTGGCAACCGTGCTGCTGCCGCTGTCCGAACGCTGCACGCGGCTGGCGGACGGGCAGTTCTGCCTGGTCAGCACCAACACCGCCATGAACGCGCTGATGGGTCATTACGGCGAGCGTGGGCCGTTCCAGTGGGTCGATGCCGCGCGCAACATCACGTTCTCGTTCCAGAGCCCGAGCGCCACCCTGCGCGGCTACACCGCCGGTGCCAACTTCAGCTTCGGTGCCTACGACGTGCCGGCAAACGTCGCCGTGCTCGAACGCGAGATAGCCGAGCATCCGCTCGACGCGCTGCGCCTGAGCCTGCGCAACGTCGCCGATCTCGTCGTCGGCCGCACGATCTGGCCTGCCGCCGTGTATGCCGGACGTGACTGGGGTGCGGCTTACCAGATCGTGTTCTGGATCTTGCTGCTGCCGGCCGCCGGCTTGTGGCTGCTTCGGCGGCTGCCGCGGATGCTGCGGCTGCGTGAGGACACGCTGGCCGACTGGCTGCTGCTGACGCCGCTGCTGGGGCTGGCGCTGACCGCGTTCATTTCGCTCGGCGAAGTGCGTTTCCGCATTCCGTTCGATGGCTTCGTCATCGTGCTGGCCGCGCAGGGCTGGCTGATGCTGCTGCGCCTGCGCGAGTCACGCCCGCAGCGGAGGGCACGGCACCGGGTCTAGCCGGCTGGCGCGACGATCCGCGCGCGGATCGCCTTCAGCTTGTCGATCACGGCCAGCCGATGGTCGCGGCCGATGCGCCACAGCAGGCGGCGACCTGCCGAGGCATTTTCCAGCGCCGCGTCGGCGTATTCGTAGTGGACCTTCGGCTTGACCAGCGCGATTGGCTCCGGCACATCCGGTGTGGCGATCAGGTGGTCGAGCACCTCGACCACGCGATTGTTGAAGCGCCCCTCGGGGTAGCCCAACTCGCGGTACGCCTGCTGGAAGCGCGGATACCAGCGGAAATACAGCGCGACCAGCACATCGGGATCGATCCCGCGCAGCACGGTCACTGCCGTCCCGTAGCGGGGGGCGTTCAGTTCGCCGATGGTCCAGCCGCTGGCGGCGGGATCGACATCGAACGCACCATCGACGGCCTTCAGCGGCCGCAGCTTCAGCGCCACACGATCACGCGGCAGATTGTCGAGGGTGACGACAATGCGCCGGATGAGCTGCTCCGGAATCAGCCATTGCGCCAGCGCGGACCCGCCCGGTACCGCCAGCAGCGCATCGACGAACGCGGCATCACTCTCGTCCAGCGCCGGGATCGCCGTCGCGTCTGGCGCTGCGTCGGGGACCGGGAAGTCTGGCGGCGGTGCGGGCGGCGGAACCTCGGGAGGCGTCGCCACGACCGTCGGCNNCCGTCGGCGCCGACGGTCGTGGCGCCGGCGGCTGCAGCCAGAACGCCACGCCGATGGCAGCGGCGACCAGTACGGTCAGGATCAGACCCCAGCGCATGGCGGTCATTTCGGCCTCCGGCCCGTATTGATTCCGGTCGTCGACAGGACGACGCGTCGTTCATGAAAATTCATGAGCCATTCATCGTTCGCATGATGAAGTCTTGATAAATCGCGTCGCTTTTTCATAGACGTTGCCAATCGATCGCCGTTTGCGCGAAATCGCCCGAGTCCCGCTTGCATGACACCTGAAGTTGAACGCGCCCGCTCCGAACTGATCGAGCGGCTGATGCTCACGGATCCCAGCTACGACGAGAGCTTTGACCGCATTGTGCGCCTACTGAAAGCCCTGACGGGCGCTTCGGCAGCAGCCTTTACCGTGCTCGACGGCGGGCGGCAGTTCTTCAAGGCACATGATGGCGTTTCGATACGGGAAACGCCGCGCGATATCTCTTTTTGCACGCATACCATCGAGCAGACCGATTTGCTGGTCGTTCCGGACGCCCGCCACGATCCACGCTTCGCCACGAGTCCGTTGGTCTGCTCCGAAACCGGTCACTGCTTCTACGCCGGCATGCCGGTCCGCGCGCCGAGCGGCCTGCCACTCGGCGCGCTGTGCATCCTCGATGCGCAGCCGCGCGAGATCGGGCTGCGCGAGCGCGAGGCCATCTCGGACCTGACCGGCGCGCTCGAAGAAGCGATCATGCTGCGCAGTCTGGCCGTGATCGATCCGCTGACCGGCCTGTTCAACCGTCGTCATTTTGAAGATACGGTCAGCCGCGAATGGCTGCGCGGCTTTGCAGCGCAGAAGCCGCTGAGCCTGTTCATCGTCGACGTCGACCACTTCAAGAAATACAACGATACCTACGGCCATCCGGCCGGCGATGCCTGCCTGCGCGCCGTGGCCGGCGCGCTGCGCATCGGCGCGCGCCGCGTCGGCGACGTGCTCGCGCGGATCGGCGGCGAGGAGTTCGTGCTGCTGTTGCCGGGCACGAAGATGGCCGACGCGCTGGAAGTCAGCGACCGCATCCGCGAAGCGATCGCCCTGCTGGAGTTGCCGCACAGCGCGTCGCCGCTCGGCACCGTCACGATTTCGATGGGCGTCTCGCTGGTGCCGGACCCGATGGCCGAAACCCTGGCGTCGGCGATGGCGCGGGCCGATGCCGCGCTGTATCGCGCCAAGCAGCACGGCCGCGACTGCGTCGTCATCGCCGACGACTGAGCGCCGCGCGTGATCGCGGCGCGCGGCGACGCGGATCAGGCGGCGAGGCGCTGCTCGGCCAGGGCCTGCGTCAGCAATTCGTACGAGCGCAGCCGCGCCGCATGCTCGTGGACGTTGGTGACAAGCATCACTTCGTCGGCGCCGGTTTCGCGCACCATCGCCTCGATCCGCGCCTGCGCGGTCGCCGGCGAGCCGATGACGCTCAAGCCGCGCGTGACCCGCGCCTGCTCGCGCTCATACTCGGACCAGTCGTAAGCCGCCGCTTCTTCCGGGCTCGGAATCGGCAGGAACTCGCCGCGATTGATCCGCAGCCAGGTCAGGTCCATCGATTGCGCGAGACGATCGGCCTCGGCATCGGTTTCGGCACAGATCGCCGACACGACGAGGATCGCGTGCGGCTTCGGGAACTGCGCGCTCGGCCGGAAGTTCTCGCGATATGCCGCAAACGCCGGTGCCGGCGGCTCGGGGCTGAAGTGGCTGGCAAAGGCATAGCCGAAACCGGCGCTGCCGGCTGACGCGGCACTGGCCCCGCTGGAGCCGAGTATCCAGACCGGCGGCAGGTCGATGCCGGACGGCATCGGCTTGACCTTGCCGTACGGATGACCCTGCTGGAAGCCGCCGCGGCCGAAGCGGATCAGCTCGTTCATCAGGGTCGAGAAATGTTCGAGGCCAACCATCCGGAGCGCGCGGCTGGCATCCGGATTCGAACCCGGCGCCCGGCCCACGCCGAGATCGATGCGACCCGGATACAAGGCTTCCAGGGTCAGGAAGTTCTCGGCGACCTTCAGCGGCGCGTGATTCGGCAACATGATGCCGCCCGAGCCGACCCGCAAGGTCGAGGTCGCCGAGGCCACGTGTGCGATCAGGATTTCCGGCGCGCTGCTGGCGACACTGGCCAGCGCATGGTGCTCGGTGAACCAGTAGCGGGCGTAGCCGGCGCGCTCGGCCAGACGAGCCAGCGCCACGGTGTTGCGCAGCGCTTCGGCCGGCGTGGTGCCGGTCGACACCGGCACGAGGTCAAGAATCGACAGCGGGGGGGACATCGGGCAACTCCGGGCGTCGGGTCGGGGACTGGCAATCGTCAGCGCTGGCGGCAGGATAGCGAACGCAGCCGCAGCCGGAAAAGCCACCTCGGGGCACGAACGCTGTTACCCGCCTGGCCACTGCAGGCGATCGACCGTGACTGTCGCGGCGGGCACCGACAGGCATGGCCGGCTTCAAACAAGAAAGGCCGCTTTCGCGGCCTTTCGTCTCACCTCCGAGTGGCTCAGAACACGCGGCCGAAGCGGTAGCGGATGCCGGCTTCGAAGCGGTCGTCGTCGCCACCCTGCACCGCCGCGACCAGTGCGAGCTGCGGCGTCAGGTTGTACGAGCCGCTGAGGCGTGCCGAGAACTGGCCGTCGCCCACGGCGTCGTAATAGCGCAGCTCCGGCGTCAGCGTGACCAGCTTGGATGGCGTCCAGTGGATGCCGCCGCGCAATCCGAAGCCGAGGTCGTCGGCCGGACCGACATCGACATATTCCAGACCGCCGCCGGCAAACCAGTCGACTTCGCGCGTGATCGGGTTGTGGAACACCGCGCCGACGCTGAACTGGTTGACGTCGTCGTTGGTCGTGAACTCGCTGTACGCCGCCAGCGGGCCGGTCAGTTCCACCGAGCCACCCACGCGGAAGCCGCCTTCGCTGCTGCCGTAGTTGTCGCGCAGCAGGAAGCCGCCTTCGATGTAGTTGTAGTCGGCGGCAGTCGCCAGACCCGGGGCCAGTGCGGGAATCAGGGCCAGTGCGGTGATTGCCGGAACGCGGTGCCATGACGACGGAAGTTTCATCGTGTGTCTTCTCCTTGAGTTTTCGTGAGGATGCGAGCGCTGCACGAACCGACGTGCCGGTTCATGCATGCGCCGCGGCGCGCGGCTCTTCGGTTCGCGTCGCGCCGCCCGAGCAGCGGTTCCAGTCGTGCTGCCGTTCCCAGGGTTGGGGTTGCCGGGCATGCGCAGAGTGCCGGTCCCTGCCTGAATCGAACATGAACGCCGGATGACCTCGCGCTGACGGCCCGATGCGGCTGCTTCTGCGTGCGGGCGGCGGAAACGCGCGCCCACGAAAAAGGGGAGCGATCACTCGCTCCCCCCGTGTTGCGTCAAGCCCTGCGGCGAGAACTTAGCGGCAGACGATGTCCGCGTGCGACGTGGCCAGCGCCAGCGCCGTGAGGTTCTTGTCGCGGTACTCCTCGAGCTGCGCCGGGATCACCAGATGCAGCGCGGTGACCGTGATCGACGCGATGTTCGGCGCAGTCTGCTCCACCACCTGCTCGTCCAGCACCAGGCGTCCGCCCAGCGGCAGCGGAATCGTCAGACCGCGGGTGACCGTCACCGGCCGACCGTTGATCTGCAGATTCGCCAGCGACGATGCGCCGGTGACCGTGGCGTTGTTGTTGGCATCGCAGCGGGCATGCGCTTCCGAGCTGATCACCTGCGCACTGATGTTCGCGCCCCAGGCGGTCAGGTTCAGCGTCTGCAGCGAGGCTTCCGAATCGCTGCGCTCGCCCGCACCGGTGGTCGTGGCCTTGCCCGTGGTGCCGGCCAGAATGATGCCGCCGACCGCCTGCGAGAGCGTCTGCACCGACGCATCGAGCGAGCCGCCGGTGCTCGGCAGCGCGCCGGTGTCACCGGCCGCGAAGATGAAGAAGCGCTTGACGTTGGCCTTCGCGACAATCGCCTGACCGCTGAACAGGTTGCCGATCGGCTGGTTCGGCAGGCTCAGCGCGGCGGTGATCCAGGTGAAGTTCTCGAAGGTCGAGACCAGCTCGACGGTCACGGTCGTGGCACCGGCCGGGATCGGCACGAACAGGCGCAGGTTGTCGAACTGCGGACCCGCGGACGAGTTCAGCAGGTCGCTCTGCGACAGCACGAGGTTGCCGTCGACCCGCACATCGATCCGCGTCGTGTCGCCGGTCACCGGATCGATCGTGGCGCCGGTGACGAACAGGTCGAGCTGGGCGGTGCGGGCAGTCTGGCTGGCCGGGAACGTGAAGGTCTGCGGCTCGGTGCGGGCCAGCGACGGCGGGAAGCTCGAGCCCTCGAGCACGACGAACGCGAAGTCATGGCCATCACGGACTTCGATGAACGACGGGACGGCAGCGCCCGAGCAGCTGATTTCGGCTTCGGCCGAGCCGATGATGACGTCTATCGGCAACACCAGACCCAGCAGCGGCGACGACACGTGCAGCGCGTTCACGAGAATGTTGCGGGTGGCGCCCGTGCCCGAAACCGTCTGCTCATTGGCGACGATGCGGATGATGCCCGGGATGTTCAGCAGCACGCGATTCGGTTCGAACGACTGGGCCTGATCGACCGAGCCGATGCGCAGGCGCGAGAAGCGCGACGAACCCGACACCACCGGACCCGCCGCGGTGCAGCTCGCGCGGGCCTCGGTTTCGATCAGGTCGGCACCAATGCCGATCGCCGAGACGACGAGGCCAGCGTTCGCCACCGACGTGGTCGATTGCGTCACGCCGCCGGTGCCGATGGTCCGGCTGCCGATCACGCGGGCCGAGACGATGCCGAAACGGGTCGACTCGGTCGGTGCCGGGTTCAGGTCACCGCCCTGCGGCGGGAGGTCGCCGGTATCGACGACGCGGGTCTGATTGCCGCCGACCCGCGACTGCACGGCGAACGCCCGGCCGCCATAGGCCTGGCCGGTCGCTTCGCTGTAGATCGCCAGCACACCGGCACCTTCGATGCCGCTGGCAACGCCTGCGATCGAACGGATGCTGAGGTTGGTGACGCCCGGGCCGACCAGATTCAGGTTGGTGATGTCGACGCGGTAGCTGCGGGCGTTCGGGAACGGGTTCCCGCCGATCACCTGCCCGAACACGAGCTGGTCGTTGATGACGAGCTGATCGTTGTTGTTGAACGGCGATGCGTCCCAGTACAGCAGCACTTGGCGGACTGCCGCATTGGTCGGCACCGAAATGGTGGCGGTGTCGGAGCCGGTATCGGCAAGGCCGAAGCCCGCCGTGGCCACCCCGTTGCCGCTGGCAATGGCAATGCTCGGCAGACCAAGCGTTTCGCTGCCGTCGGCATGGACGGCGGGCGATGCCAGGCCGCCGACAACGGCTGCGAGTGCCAGCGAGCCTAGACGTAAGACCAAGGTGTTGATGGAGCGGTGGAGTGGCATGAAAATTTCCCTGTTCGTGGACGGCTGAAGTGGCAAATGCCCGTGGATGGCATTTGATGCCGGTCGACATCGCATCCCTGAGGCCTGTGCCTGGCGATGCCGACTTGCGGTGACCCGTCTTGAGTACGCGGGCTCGTGATGACGCTCCCGGCATTGTTCTTTGCCAGGAATGACCAATCAAGGGGGCTTGCCGAGACTTCTGTGACACGAGTCGGGAAACTCACGAATTCCCTCTGTCAATAAGTGTTGCGGCAACCGTCCAGCGCTTCCCGATGTCCGCGTGACAGGAAAAATACATCCTATTTTTCAATAGCTTGAAGCCGATCAGCAGAACGGCAGCCATGCCTCGGCCGGTCGGACCACCCGCGGTGGGATCGGCATGAGAATTATTGCCTACAGCCCAGGGACGGACCCCGAATTGACCCCGGTCAAGGCACTTTCGGCGAGCAGCCGCTGGAAGCGCCCGAATTGCAAGTGATCGATCCGTGAACCGCCGTCCGGGCTGCGGAAACACTCACCAACAGTGCTACCGTCCCACCCTACCGTTCAATTGGAAAGTCCGATGATCTTCCGTACACCCAACCGCGTTCCGGCATCGCTCGCCGCGCTGCTGCTCAGCCTGTCCGGGATCGGCTGCAGCACGCTGGAAACGGCTTCGTCGCCGTCTGCCGCGCCGTCGGCAGCAGCGGCGACACCGGCGCTCGATCGCCTGTTCGCCGATTACTGGGAAGCATCGCTGGCGAGGAATCCGCTGCAGGCGACATTCATCGGCGACAAGCGCTACAACGACCGCCTGCCGAACACGCTCGGCCCGGAGTTCCGGGCGCAGGACGCGGCGTTCAACGCGGCCTGGCTGGCGCGCGTCAAGGCAGTCGATGTCGCGCCACTGGCCGACGGCGATCGGCTCAGCGTCGAGATCCTGCGGCGCAACCTCGAACGGGCGATCGAAGCTGAGCGCTATCCGGATCATCTGATTCCGATCAACCAGTTCTACAACCTCGCCAGCACCTTCGCGCAGCTCGGTTCCGGCACCGGCGCGCAGCCGTTCAAGACCGTGCAGGACTACGACCACTGGGCGACGCGCGCGGCGCAGATTCCGGTGCTGTTCGATCAGGCCATCGTCAACATGCGCGAAGGCGTGGCCCGGGGCATCACCCAGCCGGATGTGCTGATGGTGAAGGCGATCAGCCAGCTCGACGCGCTGGCCACCGCCACGCCGCAGGACAGCCTGTTCTGGAAGCCGGTCGCGCAGTTTCCGGATGACTTCAGCGCGGCCGACAAGACTCGGCTCACCGAGCGCTACCGGACGCTGATTGCCGGCACCGTGCTGCCGGCCTACGTGAAGCTGCGCAACTACCTGCGCGACGAATACCTCGGCAAGGCGCGCAAGACCGTCGGCCTCGATGCCCTGCCCGATGGTGCAGCCTGGTACGCCTCGCGCGTCAAGGCGATCACCACGACCGATCTGACGCCGGCGCAGATCCACGAGATCGGCCTGTCGGAAGTCGCGCGCATTCAGGCTGCGATGCGCGGCGTGATGCAGCAGGTTGGCTTCAACGGCGATCTGCCGGCGTTCTTCTCGTTCGTCAGCAGCGATCCGCGCTTCACCTACCCGGACGAGGCGGCGGCGCTGAAGGCCTACAACGACCTGTCGGCCAGCCTGAACCAGAAGACGCCGAAGCTGTTCGCGATCCAGCCGAAGGCCGGTTTCGAGATTCGCCCGGTCGAAGCGTTTCGCGCGCAGAGCGCCGCCGGCGGCAGCTACCAGCGGCCGAGCGAGGACGGCACGCGGCCCGGCATCTTCTACCTGAACACCTACGACCTGCCGTCGCGCAAGACCTGGGCGGCGGAGTCGCTGTTCCTGCACGAAGCGATCCCCGGCCATCATTTCCAGATCGGCATCCAGCAGGAATTGCAGGGTGTGCCGGCGTTCCGCCGCTTCGGCAGCGTCACGGCATACGTCGAAGGCTGGGGCCTGTATGCCGAGTCGCTCGGCACCGAGCTGGGCGTCTACACCGACCCGTACCAGTATTTCGGCCGGCTGCAGGCGGAACTGTTCCGCGCGGTGCGGCTGGTGGTCGACACCGGCCTGCATTCGAAGGGCTGGAGCCGGCAGCAGGTGATCGACTACATGCAGGCGAACTCGGCGCAGGGGCTGACGCCGGCAATCTCCGAAACCGAGCGCTACATGGCGATTCCGGGACAGGCGCTGGCCTACAAGATCGGCGAGCTGAAGATTCGCGAGCTGCGCACGCGCGCCGAAAAGGCCCTGGGGCCGGCCTTCGACGTGCGCGGCTTCCACACCGAAGTGCTGAAGGACGGCGCCGTGCCGCTCGATGTGCTCGATGCCAAGATCGAGCGCTGGATCGCGGCCCAGATCGCGGCCCCAAGCGCGGCCCGGAAGGCCGGCTGAGTCAGCGCGCCGCCAGTTCGGCGGCGATGGCGGTGGCCGCCTTGTCGAGCAGGCCTATCATGCGGCGCTCGGCGGCGGCCATCTGCTTGAAGCAGTTCTCGGTCAGGCGCAGATCGCGACTGCTGTCCTTGTCGTCGGTCTGCAAGGTCGCGGCGGCGAACATCCGCAGATTCTGCGTGTATTCCTCCTGCTGCGTGTACAGCACGGACAGCGCCGACAAGGTGCGCGAATCCAGATGCGGCAAGGTCTGGCTCAGCAGTGCTGCATCGTAGGCGGCGCGCTGGAACAGAATCTGGTTCAAGCCGTCGAACGCCGACGGATATTCCCAGGTCTCGCCTTTCGCCAGCGCCTGTCGGGACTTGTGGAAGCTTTCGCGCATCTGCTCGTGGTAGCCGAGCACGTCGTCGATCGCCTTGCGGTTCTGCTCGACTTCCACCTTCAGTTCCAGCAGCACGCGACCAGCCAGCCGGCCCCGCGCGCGGTCGTCGTTCCAGTCATCGACGGCCAGCGCCAGCATCGCACTCGCGATCAGCAGCACGATCTCGATGACCAGCCGCTGCCAGCCGTGCCGCTCGCCACCGTGGCGCGACGGCAGCGCGGTGGCGGCGGCTGACAACGATGCCTCGGCAGCCATCGCAGCCGGTGGCGATGAGGCGGGGGCATCGGCAGATTCGGAGCTTGAAGCCATGCGCGCCGTGGGTCAGGGAGTGTCCGGAGTGTAGCGAGGCCTCAGGGGCACTCACCACGCTGTCGGATGCCGGACGGCGGCTCAGGGTTTGTGCCAAGGGCTCAGCCGGCCGACACCCGGCGCAGGCGCGCTATTCGGGCAGGCCGCCAAGCGCGGCGACGAACGCCGGTGAAGCATAGAAGCCGCCGAGGCGACGGCGGACGATCGGCTCCAGCAGCTTCTTTTTCTTCAGCACCTTGATCACGTGCGGGGCATAGCGCTGCGCTTCGTCGATCATCCGCGCGCGGTCGATGCCGAGGTCTTCGAGCAGCGCGGCGAGGGTCGCGTCCTCGTACTTGTCGAAGAAGCCGTCGATGCCGGCGTCGATCATCACTCGGTACCAGTCCTGCTGCCGCAAGTGGCGCCAGGCCTCGAAGCCGGTGACGAACAATTCTTCGACCCAGCGCGATGCCACGTCCTCGCGCAGCGTGCCGATCGGCTCGTCCTTGAGCTTGTCCCAGGCGTCGGTCGCCAGCGACTTGAGCTGTTCGGAATCGGCGTGGTTCAGCAGGAACTCGGCGCTGCGCGTGGTCGACGCCTGCACCGCCTTGGCGATGTACTTGCGCAGGCCATCCTCGATCGACGATTCCAGCTTCGGCGTCGCCACGCTGAGCGCGGCGCGGCCGAGCTTGAGCATCGAGCTGGCACCGGGAATGTTCTTGGTGACGGTGTTCTGGGCCAGATAGCCGGTGATGCCGCTGTACAGCAGGTCGCCGGCGAAATCGGCATACAGCGGGCTGGTGATGACGGCGCGGACGATCTTTTCGCGCAGCGATTCCAGTTCCAGGATCTGGGTCGCGAATTCGTCGAAGTGGGCGTCGGTCAGCAGGTCGCCGGGCGAGGTCTTGTCGTGCACCTTGTGCGCGTAGAGCGCGCGCGCGATATCGCCAACCAGCTCCGGCAGGCCCGGGCCGAACTCGACCTCGCTGGCGAACACGGCGGCGGTGTCCTTGATCTGCTTGCGAGTCACGACGGCCCCGAGTGTCAGCTTGCCGGCCATCGCAAGAGCCGAGTCGACTTCCTCCTCGATCAGCGCCTTCAGCCCGGCACCGCTCAGCTCGTCGACGACGTAGTTCACATGGGCGTCGAGCAGCGTCTGCGCCAGCGGGTGGGTCTTCTCGGCCATCGGCTCGTCCTCGTTCGGATTTCTGGAATTGTTATTGGAAACAACCGTGCACTAGCTTCGCATACCGGCTGTGCGGACCGTTATGCTGGCCGCGTTCGGTGGCCGCGCCCGGCCCCTGCTCCGCCGCCCTCCGCGCTTGCCGGTTCGACCCTTGACCGACTCATTGCCTCACCCCGAGCTGCCGCCAAAACCGCAGCCGCCGGTCGACTACGACTGCTGCGGTGGCGGCTGTGCCGACTGCGAATTGCGCATCTATCTGCGCGAGCTGGCGCGCTGGCAGAAGCAGGCGCGACAGCTCGGGGTCGCGCTCGATGACTGACGCCGCATCGGCCCTGGCCGCGTTTGTCGAGCGCACGCCGACGCTGATGCTGCTGACCGGCGCCGGCGTGTCGACCGGCAGCGGCATTCCGGACTACCGCGATGCCGATGGCGCCTGGAAACGCCGGCCGCCGATCACCGGTCAGATTTTCCGCAGCGACCCCTTGCAACGGGCGCGCTACTGGGCGCGCAGCCTGATCGGCTGGCCGCTGCTGGCCACGGCGCAGCCGAATGCGGCGCACCGCGCGCTGGCGGCGCTGCAAGTGCACGGTCGCGTCACGCGGCTGGTGACGCAGAACGTCGACGGCCTGCATCAGGCCGCCGGCAGTCCGGACGTCATCGACCTGCATGGCCGGCTCGACGTGCTGACCTGCCTTGCCTGCGGCGACCGCACGCCACGCAGCACGTACCAGCAGCGCCTGCTCGCGCACAACCCGGACTGGGCGCCGGGCAGCGCCGCGCCGCTGCCGGACGGCGACGCCGATCTGGAGAACGTCGATTTCAGCGCCTTCGTCGTGCCGCCGTGCACGCTCTGCGGCGGCCTGCTGAAGCCGGATGTCGTGTTCTTTGGCGAAAACGTGCCGCGTGACCGTGTCGATGCCGCGTTCGCCGCGCTGCACGCCGCCGACGGCCTGCTCGTGGTCGGCTCGTCGCTGATGGTCTATTCCGGCTACCGCTTCGCCGTCGCCGCCCGTGAGCGCGGCCTGCCCGTGGCGGTGCTGACGCGCGGCCGCACGCGGGCCGACGAGATCGCCACGCTGAAGCTCGATGCGCCGTGCGCGGAAACGCTGGTCGGCGCGCTCGATCGGCTGGGCGCGATGGCAGTCGGCTGAACGGGGAGGCCTCGCCGCGACCATCGGGCGTGACGCGACACCCCACGACCCGCCGTCACGGCGCCGGATCGATCCCCAGCAGCGCCCGCGCGCGGACCTGCTCGGTGCCGCTGAAGCGCCGCTCGATCATGGCCGACAACTCGCGCAGCCGATCGCCGGCGGCAAGCCCGGCCGCATTGATCGTCGCCTGCTCGCGGGCGGCGGCTTCGAGCCGCTGCTTCCACATCGCGTCTTCGGCATCGACTGCGGCCAGCCGCGCCGCGGCTTCCGGGCCGACGGCACGCTCGCGCAAGGCCTGCCGCTGGGCCGGGTCGGACAGATTCGCCGCCGCCGACAGGATTTCCAGCGCCGCCCGATCCTCCTCGACCTCGCGTAGCGCCGGTGGCGCGCGATGCGCCAGCTCCGCGAGGCGCGCGGCCCGGGTGGCCGGATCGAGCGAAGCGTCCTGCGCCAAGATCATTCGTTCGAGCAGCCAGGCGTCGCGTGCCTCGTCCGCCGCGAAAAAGGCCTCGGCCGCGGCGAGCCCAAGCTTTTCGCGGCGCAGCACGCGGCGCCGTTCGAGTACGGCCGCCAGTTCCGCCGGCGGCCGATCACTGCCGGGGCGATCGCTGGCCAGCGGGCCGGTCGCCTCGATGTAGCCGACATAGCGATCGAACAGCGCGATTAGCGCCTGCTGTTCCGATTCCGGAAAACGCGCGCTGCGGGCGTCCTCGGCCAGGCGCGCGCGCAGCACGTCCGGGCCGAGTTTCGGTACCGCCGACAGCAGCCAGTCGAAGCGGCGACGCAGGGCGAGATCGATGACCAGATGGCGGCTGGCGTCGAGCGCCAGCGCGCCGTCCGGCTGACCGTCCGACCACGGACCGACCAGCGGCGTCGCACCACGGGCCGCTGCCGTCGTCGAAGCCGCATCGGCGGCGGCAGCGGTCGCGGGGACCGCAGCCGTTAGCTTCGGCGAGATCGGCTCGGCCGGCGTGTCGGACGGCCGCAGGCCTATCCAGCCGGCGATGCAGACCAGTACGGTGCCGGCAACGGCCCAGTCGAGGCGGATGACGAGTGGCCGCTCAGTAACCGGCGTTGCGGAGTCGGTTGGCCTGGGCACGGAACAGCGTCACCGGATTGCTGGTGAAGGGGCTGACCAGCCCGAACACCTGATCGACCTCGTCCAGATGGTTCTGGAAGTAGTCGTCATAGATGATCGTGCCGAGGTGGTTCGAGCAACGCCCGACCAGGCCATCGTTGTCCTCGTCGCCGAAGACCAGACCGGTGGCACCGAGGATGGCGTCGGAAACGTCGTAGAAGTTCGTATAGTTCGCAACGCCGCCCCACGAGTAGTACGCCACGTTGTTGACCCGGGCTGCGCCACTGCCGCAAGCCGTGGTCGGCAGGCCGGCCGGGTAGCGGGTATTGAAGGTCCGGGTGCCCGGCGTGGTCAGCGCATCGAGTGCCGCCAGCGGGTTCTGCGGAAGATTGCCGCCGGAAATCTCGTCGATCAAGTCGGCCACGCCCTGGATGACATCGCGCGCCACGCTTTCGCTGACCGAACCCGGCGGCAGGACGTTGCGCACCAGATCGGCGACGCGCGAGCCCTTGTGCGGCGTGCCGACGCTGGTGACCGAGGCCACGAGGTCCGGCCGCACGGCGGCGACATAGCGCGCCGTCAGGCCGCCCTGGCTGTGGCCGATCAGGTTGACCCGGGTCGCGCCGGTAATCGCCAGCACCTGGCGGACCTGGCTCAGCAGCTGCTCGCCACGCACTTCATTGCTGTTGGTCGCCGAGACCTGGGCCAGGAACACGCGGGCGCCGCCGGACGCCAGACCGTCCGGAATGTCGTAGAAATACGGAATGCCGGCGATCGAGTCGAAACCGAACAGGCCGTGCACCAGCACGATCGGATAGCGGGTCTGGGTATAGCCGGCGGCCTGCGCGTTGAACGACAGCGTGCACAGCAGCATCAGGCCGGCCGTGATGCCGGCCAGTAATTTGTTGAACATGGACTCTCCTCCTTGTGTGATTGCGGTGTGGCCATACTCAGCCGTATGCCGCCCGCTTTTTGCGCCCTGCCACCGGCGGCGTCAAGCGCGGTTGATCCACCCCAATTCCGATCGTTCAGTTCACCCTCGCGCCACCGGATGGCCTACCAGTGCGGCGGAATCTCGTCCCGCGCGGTGCCGCGGAACACCGGTTCGTCGGCAGCGGTCAGACGGTCTCCAAGCGCCTTGAGCCGCTGTTCGAGCTGCTCGATCAGCCGCTGCTGACGCTGGATTTCCGCGCCGAGCACGTTCAGCGCGTCTTCCTGCCAGGTCATGCGGGTTTCGAGTTCGATCAGGCGGTCGTCGGCGCTGCGGCTCATCGGGATCACGGTCAGGGGAACGCGGTCGAGTGTAGTCCCGGGGCCGCGATCGGCACAGGCTATGCTTGATCCTTGAACACCGACATGAACACGCCTTTCATCGAGCCCGAAACCGCCGTTTCTGCCGAGCCTGGGCTGGTTGTCTGCGAGCACTGCGATGCAGTGCACCAGCGGCCGAAGCTGGCACCCGGCGAAGCGGCCGACTGCACGACCTGCGGCGCGCTGCTGTATCGCCGCTCGCGGCTCGATCGCGATGCGATGCTGGCGCTGACCGTGGCGGCATTGATCGTGTTCGTGATGGCCAACGCCATGCCGATCGTCACCATGGAAGCGGGCGGCGTCGTCACCCAGGGCCGCCTGACGACGATGGTGTCGGCCGCATGGAACTCGGGCATCGGCGCCGTTGCCGCGATCGCCGCGGCGACCGTCTTCCTGTTCCCGCTGGCCCAGCTGACGCTGTATCTGTATGTGCTGATGGCACGGCAGCGGCAGACGCTGCCCGCCGATTTCGCGCTGGCGATGCACGGCCTGCGGCTGCTGCGGCCGTGGAGCATGGTCGAGGTGTTCCTGATCGGCGTGCTGGTGTCGGTGGTCAAGATGACCAGCCTGGCCACGGTCAAACCGCAAGCCGGGCTGTGGGCGTTTGGCGCGCTAACCATTCTTCTGACCGCGCTCAGCACCTTCGAGCTGCGCGAGCTGTGGCAAGACGACGACCCGCCGCCGGAGCCGCGCGCGTGACCAGCCCCGTGATCGCGCAACCGCGCGCCGCGAGTCTCGGCCTGATCGGCTGCGAAGCCTGTGGCCTCGTGCTGCGGACGCCGTCCGAACCGCAGCATGCGGCAACATGCCCGCGCTGCGGCAGCGCGCTGCACCGGCGACGGCCGAATGCCGTGAACCGGGCCTGGGCCTATCTGATCGCCGCCATCATCCTGTACATCCCGGCCAACGTGCTGCCGGTGCTGCGCAGCACCAAGCTGTTCGACACCAGCATCGACACCATCATTTCCGGCGTCGTCTCGCTGTGGGATGACGGCTCCTGGGATCTCGCGGTGATCGTGTTCACGGCCAGTGTCGTGGTGCCGGTGCTGAAAATCGGGGCGCTGGCGCTGCTGCTGCTGAGCGTGCAGAACGGCTGGCAGACAGCGCCGCGCGAACGGGCCCGGCTGTACCGGATTCTGGAGTTTATCGGCCACTGGTCGATGCTCGATGTCTTCGCGATAGCGCTGCTGGTCACCTTGGTACACTTCGGCGCGTTCGCGTACGTCGAACCCGGCCCGGGCATCGTCGCCTTCGGTGCCGTGGTGGTGCTGACCATGCTTGCGACGATGAGCTTCGACCCGCGCCTGATCTGGGATGCTCTCGAAGTGCCCGCTCCGGCGTCCGATACCGGGGCTGCCACTGCTCCGCCGCCCCTGCCGGTGCCACCCGCGCTCACGGAAGACCTGCCGACATGACCTCGTCCCCTTCAACCCCGGCCTCGCCGTCACCGTCGGGGCCGCCACTGCCGGATGTTCGCCCGTCCGGGCGCCTGCGGGTCTCGCTGATCTGGCTGGTGCCGCTGCTGGCCGCGCTCGTCGGCCTCGGCCTCGTCGTCCGCACCTGGCTGCAGACCGGCCCGACGATCACCATCAGCTTCAGTACGGCCGAAGGTCTGGTCACCGGCACCACGGAGGTCCGTTACAAGGATGTGGTCGTCGGCAAGGTCAGCGGCATCGTGCTGAATGACGACGACAGCGGCGTCGTCGTCACCGTCGAGCTGACGCCGAGCGCCGCCCGGCTTGTCGTGCAGGACACGCGCTTCTGGGTCGTGCGGCCGCGCATCGGCATTGGCGGCGTCTCCGGCATCTCGACCCTGCTGTCCGGCGCCTACATCGGAGTCGATGTCGGCCGCTCCAAGGAAGTCCTCAAGGCCTTCAAGGGTCTGGACAAGCCGCCGGCCGTGACCCACGACCAGAAAGGCAGCAAGTTCACGTTGACCACACAGGACGCCGGTTCGATCTCGATCGGCGCGCCGGTCTATTACCGGCGAGTGGCGGTCGGCCAGGTGGTGGACGCCACGCTCGATGCCGATGGCCGCCGGATCACGATCCAGATATTCGTCGAAGCGCCGTACGACCGCTTCGTGACTCGCAACACGCGCTTCTGGAACGCCGGCGGCGTCGATCTCGCGGTGTCGTCCGAAGGCCTGAAGCTCAACACCCAGTCGCTCGCGACGGTGCTGGCCGGCGGCATCGCGTTCCAGCCGGCGGACGAGAACAACCCGGGCGAACCAGCGCCGCTCGATGCCTCGTTCGAGCTGTTTGCCGACGCCGCCACCGCGCTGGCCCCGGCCGATGGTCCGTCGATCGACGCGCTGCTGGTGTTCCGCGAATCGACTCGCGGGCTGGCCATCGGCACACCGGTGGATTTCCTCGGCATCGTCGTCGGACGGGTCAAGGACATCCAGCCGGAATACGACAGCGCGCGCCGCAGCTTCTTCGCGCGCGTGCGCGTCGAGCTGTTTCTCGAACGGCTCGGGCCGGCCTATCGCACCTTGACCGGGCTCGACGGCCAGGACGAGCCAGCAGGAACGCGGCCGCCGCTGCGCGTGTTGCGGCGCCTGATCGATCAGGGTCTGCACGGCCAGTTGCGCGCCGGCAACCTGCTGACCGGCCAGCAGTACGTGGCACTGTTCTTCAAGCCCGGCCACGCCAGGCTCGTGGTGCAGCGCAAGGACAGCGTGCCGGAAATTCCAAGCGCGCCAGGCAGCCTCGAGGAAATCCAGACCCAGATCGAAAGCATCGTCACCAAGCTCGATTCGATTCCGATCGTCGACATCGCGAATGACCTCCGCAGCACCGTGCAAAGCGCCAACACGCTGCTGAAATCGCTCGATGGCCAGGTGCTGCCAGAAACGAAGCAGACCATCGTCGAAGCGCGGCAGCTGATCCGCTCGCTCGACCAAAACCTGCTGTCGCCGGAGTCTGCGCTGCAGCAGGACCTCGGCCGCACGCTGGAACAACTGAACCGCACGGCCGCATCGTTCCGCACCTTGGCGGACTACCTCGAACAGCACCCGGAAGCGCTGCTGCGCGGCCGCGCGGCCGAGCCGGAACCGGCGTCGGCCGCACCACCCGCGCCCGAGATCCCGGCGTCGCCGCCGCTGCGCGCCCCCACTGCCGATGCGCCCCGGAACTGATGCCATGACGCTCGCCCGCCTTGCCGCTGCCTCCGTCGCCGCCGTCCTGCTGGCCGCGTGCCAGTCCGCCGCGCCGATCCGCTTCTACACGCTGCTGCCACCGGCCGCGGTCACGCCGCCTCCGGCACAGGACCCGGCGTTCCGCATCGCCGTCGGCCCGGTCGGGATACCGGCGCAGGTCGACACACCGCTGATCGTCGTGCGCGAAGGCAATGGTCGGCTGATCCCGGTCGATGGCCAGCGCTGGATCGCACCGCTCGCCGACGAAACCCGCAACGCGCTGCGTGCCGCACTGACCCAGCGTCTCGGCGTGCCCGACAGCAGCGACCTCGGCGACACCGGCAGCGCGCTTCCGCTGTACCGGGTGCGGGTGAACCTGCAGCGCTTCGAGTCGGTGCTGGGCCGCAGCGCGCGGATCGACGCCACGTGGACGGTGGCCAGCGCACGCGAAACCACGCGCAGTGCCACTTGCGACAGCCGCGCCGAAGTCGCCATCGGCCCGGGATTCGACGCACTGGCCGAAGGTCACCAACGGGCGCTGATCCAGCTTGCGGGCCAGATCGCCGCCGGCCTCGAAACGCTGGCGGCAGGCAAGCCGGCGCTGGTCTGCGCGGCCGCCGATCCGGCGCGCTGACGGACGCGCGGCCCAACGCTCCAACTGACGCTCCAACCGACGCTCCGACGACGCACTGACCGGCCATGCTGACGATCAACGATCAGGTTTCGGTGCCGCTGACCGACATCGAGATGAGCGCGATCCGCTCGCAGGGCGCCGGCGGCCAGAACGTCAACAAGACCTCGACCGCCATCCATCTGCGCTTCGACATTCGCGCATCGAGCCTCGGCGACGAGATCAAGGCGCGGCTGCTGCTGAAAGCCGATCACCGGATCACGCGCGATGGCGTGGTCGTCATCAAGGCCCAGGAGCATCGCAGTCAGGAAGGCAATCGCGACGCCGCCCTCGCCCGCCTCGCCGACCTGCTGACCCGCGCGCTGCATGTGCCGACGCCGCGCCGGGCCACGAAGCCGTCGCGCGCGGCGAAGCGCAAGCGGGTCGACGACAAGACCCAGCGCGGCGACCTGAAGCGGCTGCGGCGCTCGGTCGACGACTGACGCCGGCGCGCGTCCGCGGCACGGCGGGCTCAGTCGACGCGCAGCTCGATCAGTTCCGCCGTCGCGGTTCCGCGCACGACACGCAGTTTTGCGACCGTGACCGGCAGGCTGAACCGGCGCGGTCCGGCGCTGCCCGGATTGACGAACAGCCGGCCGTCGCGCGGCTCGATCCGTGGCCGATGCGAATGGCCGGTGACGATCACCTGCGCCCGCGCCGCATCGTCCGGCTGCAACTGCTTCAGGTCGTGCAGCAGATGGATCGCCACGCCGTCGACGTCGTACCACGCGGTTTCCGGCACGGCATCGAACGCGGCAGCGCGATCGTTGTTGCCACGCACGGCGGTGACCGGTGCCAGTTCGGCGAGCTGCGCGAGGATCGCGACATCACCGATATCCCCGCCGTGCAGGATCGCGTCGCAGCCGTGCAGCGCCGCCAGCGCCTGCGGTCGCAGCAGGCCGTGAGTGTCCGAGATGAGGCCGAACGTGATCATGCAAAGAAGTGTAGCGGCAGGCCGTGGTAGCACATCCGAATCCGGCGGTCGCGGCATCGAAGGAACGTCGCGAATGATCGCGGCTTGTTCCCGAGACCTCCGATGAATCGTACGCAAGCGTCGACCCCCCACCGTTCCACCCGGCGCAGCGCCGTTCCGGTGCGCCACGTCATCGCCTTCGCCGTCGCGGCCATCATCAACGCGGGCGCGATTCTCGGCGCCGCGCAGCTTGAGACGCGGGGCGAGCGCGCCTACGCCGCGCGCGCCATCGCCAGCCTGACGCAGGTTGCCGCGATCAAGCCCGACGCCGCGTCGGGCACGACGAACCTGGCAGCCAAGCCGGTGGTGCGCGGCTGATTCCCGTTGCCGGGCGCCGGCACGCGGCGGACCGCGCCAGCGCGATGACCGGCGCGCTGGCGCTTGCAGCAGCGCGACATGCGCCCGGCATGAAATCTGGATGACAATGCTGACGTATCCCA
>FRDC01003759.1_pt1 | contig 53943 bp, 48 predicted proteins | sample 1106171 | NCBI WGS metagenome assembly FRDC01 (sample SAMEA3930566, study PRJEB13176) | freshwater metagenome | biome: Drinking water system; feature: drinking water; material: water | place: Singapore | collected 2014-12-20 | reverse complement strand
GGGCAGGAAGTCCGACTGTGCTGAGGCAACGCCCGTGTACGCCCACGCTGAGCAAACGCGAGTTATCTGCCTAATACAGTAACAATGGACTCTTGCACCAGGGTTATCATGTGCTGGAGTTCCCTGCGTGTCGTGGAGAGTGGGGGCATCAGGACCAGCACATTGCCGATCGGTCTGAGGATCAGGCCCTGGGTACGTGCTGCTGCTGCCACGCGATGGCCGATCTTGGCCGTCAGCGGGTAGGGATCGTTGGGCTGTTTATGCCGGACCAACTCAATCCCGACCATGAATCCCTGTTGACGGATGTTTCCGACATGCGTCAATTTCGCCAGCGGTTTCAAGTAGCGGGTCAGCGCTGTGATCTTCGTCGATAGTTTCTGGAGCGTTTTTTCTCGGCGAAAGACGTCGAGGCTGGCCAGAGCAAGGGCACAGCCGAGTGGGTTGCCGGTAAAGCTATGGCCATGGAAAAAAGTTTTGAACTCTTCGTAGGTTCCAAGAAAACCTCGATAGATTTCTTCAGTCGTCAATGTGGCGGCCAACGGCATGTAGCCGCCGGTGAGTCCTTTGCTCAGCGCCATCAGATCCGGTGAGACTCCCTCGTGCTCGCAGGCGAACATCTTTCCGGTTCGTCCGAATCCCGTCGCAACTTCGTCGACGATCAAGAGGACCTTGTACTTCGTGCAGAGCTCGCGAATGCGTTTCAGATAGCCAGGTGGCTGGGAAATCATGCCGGCGGCGGCTTGCATCAACGGTTCAATGATGAATCCGGCCAGTTCCGGATGGCGAGTCTTGAGGATCTGCTCGATTGGGTCGAGGCAGGCCATCTGACAGGAGGGATAGGTCAGTGTGAGGGGGCAGCGATAGCAATATGGTGGCTCTGCCTCGACAGTTGGAAAGAGCAACGGTTTGAATCGCGAATGGAACAGCGCAATATTTCCCACACTCACCGCGCCGATCGTATCGCCGTGATATGCCAATTTCAGATGGAGGAAAGTGTTCTTTGGCCCGGCGTCAGGATGCCGCTGCTGCCAGTATTGAACGGCCATTTTAAGCGCAATCTCCACGGCGGTGGAGCCGTTGTCGGAATAGAAGACGCGAGTGAGACCATGGGGGGTGATACGAACGAGTTCGCGGGCTAGTTCGATTGCTGGGGGATTGGAGAGACCAAGGAATGTGGAGTGTGCAATCTTATCGAGTTGCTTCTTGAGCGCACGATCAAGCACAGGATGTCGATGGCCATGGAGATTCACCCAGATCGACGAGGTGCCATCGAGATATTTCTTTCCCTCAGTATCGATCAGGTAGGAACCTTTCCCTCGATCGATAATGAGTGGATCTTCCTGTTCCCACTCTTGCATCTGGGTAAACGGATGCCAGAGATAGCGATGATCCCAGTCTTGCAGCTGACGAGTGGTTGGTGTACGAGCCATGGTGAACCAGCCAGTGGCTTATAGCATATGGGTGATAGGGGAAACGAGAGGCTGAATATTTATAGAGTTGAGAGGTGAGATCTGTGATCGCGCTGCTGCCAACGGGAATCAATTTGATACAGATCGTGAAGACTTCACCATGCGATGGCAACTTTTTCATTGCGGATCATTGTGGTGATGGTGCTGCCGATCACCTCGGAGTTACACCGACGTACAGGCGATGATGAATGACACGGTTCAGATGGGGAATCCGTCCGGCTCAGTCGATGTTACAGGAGGAGGCGGCGAGTGTCTGGCAGATGAACACTTCTTTGACAACCTCCGGAGCAGTTACTATAATGGACCGATTTTTACGAATGAGCTAGGATTTGCAAAGCCTTATACGCAATTTTTCCATTATCGCGCATATCGATCACGGCAAATCAACCCTCGCTGACCGGTTCTTAGAAGCTACTGGCGCTGTCACTGCTCGAGAGGCCAAAGATCAGATCCTTGATGCCATGGATCTCGAGCGGGAACGTGGTATTACGATCAAGGCCCATGCCGTAGCGATCCGGTACAAGGCTCAGGATGGGAAGACATATGCCTTGCATCTGATCGATACGCCGGGGCACGTCGATTTCACCTATGAGGTGTCCCGGAGTTTAGCGGCTTGTGAAGGCGCACTCTTGTTGGTCGATGCCACACAAGGGGTGCAGGCGCAGACGATCGCCAATGTCAATTTGGCGATGGCGAATCACCTGACCATTATCCCGGTCATCAATAAGATCGATCTGGCGAGTGCGGATGTCGAGGGGACGAAACATTCGATTTCTGAGGTGTTGCAACTTGAGGCCGATGATGCCCTTCCCATTAGCGCCAAGGAAGGTAAAGGGGTCCCAGAAGTCTTAGAGGCGATCATTGCCAGGGTACCGCCCCCCTCTGGTGATCCGCAGGCTCCACTGAAGGCCCTCATTTTTGACTCCTGGTTCGACAATTATCAGGGTGTGATCGTGCTGACGAGAATCGTGGACGGTTCCATCAGGCCTGGCATGAAAATCAAGGTCATGTCGAATGATCGGATGTTCGAGGTCATGGAAGTTGGCCACTTCACACCCAAACGTGTCAAAAAGACGGAATTGCTGACCGGTGAGGTCGGGTATTTGTGTGCCAATATGAGGGAAGTGGCAGATGTCAAAATCGGCGACACCCTGACCGACGCCGTGTCCCCGACGGCGGCGCCATTTCCGGGGTACAAAGAAGTGAAGCCGCTGGTCTTTTGCGGACTCTACTCGACCGATACGGCTAAGTATGAAGATCTGCGGGATGCGCTGGTTAAACTCCGATTGAACGATTCGTCCTTTGTCTATGAGCCTGAGACGTCGCTCGCGCTGGGGTTCGGGTTCCGGTGTGGATTTCTAGGATTGCTCCACATGGAAATCATTCAAGAACGGCTGGAGCGTGAATACGGCCTCACGCTGATTACCACGGCGCCGACCGTGGTGTACCATGTGACGACGACGAAGGGCGAGAAGCTGGAGATCGATAATCCGGCAGAATTGCCGCCACCCAATAGCATTGCGACTTTTGAAGAACCGTTTATCCTCGCGACGGTGATCACACCGGAGCGGTATATGGGGGCCATTTTGCAACTCTGCCAAGAGCGGCGAGGCATTCAGCGGAGTCTGCAGTTTCTCGATCCCACTCGCGTGACGATCAGTTATGAACTGCCACTCAATGAAGTGATTTTGGATTTTTATGATAAGTTGAAATCCAAGACCCAGGGATATGCGTCGTTGGACTACGAACTCCTCGGCTACCGCGAGTCCGACCTGGTCAAGATCGACATCTTGCTCAATGGCGAAGCGGTCGATGCCCTCTCGTTCATTACGCATCGAGAGCGCTCCTATCATCGTGGGCGGCAAATGGCGGAAAAGATGAAGGAGCTGATTCCCCGGCAGATGTTTGAAATTGCCATTCAAGCCGCCATCGGGAATAAAGTGATTGCACGCGAGACCATTGGGGCGATGAAAAAGAATGTGATCGCGAAGTGCTACGGCGGCGATATTACGCGGAAGCGGAAGTTGCTGGAAAAGCAGAAGGAAGGAAAAAAGCGGATGAAATCGGTCGGCAGCGTGGAAGTCCCGCAGGAAGCCTTCCTGGCGATCTTGAGGGTTGGAGACGAATGAGCCTTGACCCAAACCAAAGGAATCTGGAGAAAGTGCCCAGCTCACCGCGGACTGGTGAATCGGCATCGCTCTCTGGCGTGAACATGGTAGATAACACTGGCCAGTCGGGACGCAAGTCCCTCGTGCGTGAGTATGCAGAAGCCATCATTGTGGCGATCGTATTGGCATTTGCGATCCGTGTGTTCGTCGTGCAGGCCTTTAAGATTCCGTCCGGGTCCATGATTCCTACCTTATTGATCGGCGATCACATTTTGGTCAGCAAGCTGTCATACGGGTTACAGTGGCCGACGGACTGTAAAATGCAATGGAGCTTTCCCCCGGTCAATTGCTACACGTCCGAGACGGTCGTGACATTCGGCAAACCACAGCGCGGCGATATCATCGTATTTCGGTTTCCAGAGGATGAAGAAAAGGATTTCATCAAGCGCATCGTCGGATTGCCCGGCGATACTGTGCAGCTGCGGAATAAAGTGGTCTACGTCAACGGTGAAGTACTCGATGATAAGGCCTTTACCCAGCGTATCGATCCGGGCATCATCGACAGCACCATCAATCCACGTGACAATTTCGGGCCGGTCACGGTCCCTGAAGGATCCTATTTTGTCATGGGCGATAATCGCGACCAAAGTCTGGACAGCCGGTTTTGGGGATATGTGCGCGAAGAGAAAATTCGCGGCAAAGCGTTTCGCATCTATTGGTCCTGGCATGGCCAGGGGAATTGGACGGAGTGGATCAGATGGGATCGATTCGGCAAGGCGATTCAGTAAAAGCACCTCACCACGGTTCTTCACGCAAAGAGTTGAACGGGCGGAACACCACGCCGTCCCCGAAGGTTCTCCGGCAGTATCTTCAGCGATTTCCCAAGGCATCGGTGCTCGTCGTCGGAGACTTGATCCTCGACCATTATGTCATGGGGAAGGTGAGCCGAATTTCTCCTGAGGCGCCCGTGCCGGTGGTGCATGTCGAATCGGAGTCGATTCGGCTTGGCGGCGCGGCCAATGTTTACAATAACATCATCGCGTTGGGGGGGAAGGCGCATCTGTGTGGCGTGATCGGGGCTGATGAAAGCGGCCGACAGTTGACCAAAGAGCTGGGTTCTAGTCGGACGGGGATTGGTGGGATTGTCATCGATCGCGATCGTCCGACGACGAGGAAAAGTCGTGTCATCGCCCATAATCAGCAGATCGTGCGCTATGACATCGAAGGTCGGAACGAATTGAAAGCCTCCCTTCGGCAAAAGATTGTGCAATACATGGAGTCGATGTTGCGAGAGTTGTCCTGTGTCGTGGTCTCCGACTATGCGAAAGGTGTGGTCTCTGCAGCCTTGATGTCCGAAATCACCCGATTGGCTGCTTTGCGTAAGGTGCCGGTCATCGTCGATCCTAAGGTTGAGCATTTCAACTTTTACAAGGGTGTCACCGTCATTACGCCGAACCACCTTGAGGCGACGCAAGCCTCGGGGATGCACGGCAATGACAACCAAACGATCAATGAAGCGGGTGCCGTCATCCGACAGCGGCTTGGATGCCAATCGGTCCTCATCACACGCGGGGAAAAGGGGATGAGTCTGTATGAAGGCGATGGGGCATCGTGGCATATCCCAACGAAAGCACGGCAGGTGTACGATGTGACCGGAGCTGGTGATACGGTGATCAGCACATTGGCCTTGGCGCTTTCCGTGGGGGCTAGTATGAAGAACAGCGCGACCCTGGCAAACTATGCAGCTGGGATTGTGGTGGGGATGGTTGGAACGGCCACCGTGACGCCGAAACAGTTGTCCGAGGCACTCAATCATGACTAAGGCTTCTCAGTCAGTTACGGTCGTTATTCCAGCCAGATACGGCTCCTCTCGGTTTCCGGGCAAACCGTTGGTGCAGTTGAACGGGAAGCCGATGATTCAGCATGTCTATGAACGGGCAGCGGGATGCCGTGCGGTCTCGGATGTGCTGGTCGCGACGGACGACGAACGGATCAAGCAAGCCGTTGAACGGTTCGGAGGGCGGGTGGTTCTCGTCCAAGGGAACTATCGCACCGGAACCGACCGTGTGGCGGCCGTGGCACGTATGTTTGCCGGGGAGTTTTTCATTGACCTGCAAGGCGACGAAATCCCGTTGAGCCCCGAGTTGCTGACCGATCTGATTGATCCATTTGTTGAGAGCGGTGTCGGGATGGGTACCTTGAAGCGTGTGATGGACTCGACGGAGGACTTGTCGAATCCTTCCGTCGTCAAAGTCGTCACGGATGCCCGAGGTGACGCCCTCTACTTTTCGAGAGCCCCTATTCCCCTCGTGCGCGATGATCCGGATCGGCGGGTCGTGGGCGGGCTTCATTATATTCATCTCGGTCTGTATATCTATACGAAAGAAACGTTGCTGAAGTTTGCGGCCTTACCGACCAGCCGTTTGGAAGACGCTGAAAAGCTGGAGCAGCTTCGCGCGTTGGACAACGGGATTCGCATCCGAGTGTGGGAGACGGAGCGTGCCTCCTTACGTGTGGATCGTCCGGAGGACGTCGCGGATGTGGCGGAACGGCTGCAGCACTTTGAAACCGTCAAGCGTGAGCTTGCGGGGGTCCGAGTAGTCTCGCGGTCATGAGAGGTGTGCGTATGTCCGAGCGGGTGGATGCTCAACAGAGAGGACGACTATGAGCAAATTTATTTTTGTCACGGGTGGTGTCGTCTCATCGCTGGGGAAGGGCTTGGCGTCAGCCTCCATCGGTAATTTGCTCGAGAGTCGAGGCTTGAAAATCACGTTTTTGAAGCTCGACCCCTATATCAATGTCGATCCGGGTACGATGAATCCTTACCAACATGGGGAAGTGTATGTCACGGACGATGGGGCCGAAACCGACCTTGACTTGGGACATTACGAACGGTTCACCTCGCTCTCGCTCTCGAAGGAAAGCAATTATACCACCGGACGGATTTATCACTCGGTGATCACAAAGGAGCGCCGAGGGGATTATCTCGGAGGAACGGTACAAGTGGTGCCGCATGTGACCGACGAGATTAAACAGACGATCACGCGCATTTCGAAGGGCATGGATGTCACCATCGTCGAAATCGGTGGGACGGTGGGCGACATTGAAAGCTTGCCCTTTCTCGAAGCCATCAGGCAGATGCCCTACGACGTTGGGCGGGACAACGTGTTGTATGTTCACCTGACCCTTGTGCCCTACATCGGCACGGCCGGGGAGCTGAAGACCAAACCGACGCAACATTCAGTGAACAAGCTGCGGGAGATCGGTATTCAGCCCAACATTCTGTTGTGTCGGACCGATCGGTATCTTCCTCCGGAACTCAAGGGCAAAATCGCCATGTTCTGCAACGTGGATAAGGATGCGGTCATTACGGCGAAAGATGTCGAAACCATCTATGAAGTGCCGATCGTGTTCCGGAAAGAAGGGCTGGATGAGCTGATCGTTCGGCAGCTTCATATGGAGACGGGGCAGCCGAATCTCCGTGAGTGGGATGCGATGGTCCAGAAGATCAAACGACCGAAGCACGAAATTTCGGTCGCTCTGGTTGGGAAGTATGTCGGCCTGAAAGAGTGTTACAAGAGTTTAGGCGAAGCGCTGGTTCACGGTGGAATCGATCACGAAACGAAGGTCAATATCAATTGGATCGAATCCGAAGATATCGAGCGGCAGGGGACGGAGCGAATCCTGCGCGAGGCGGATGGCATACTGATCCCAGGCGGGTTTGGGACGCGTGGAATCGAGGGAAAAATTGCGACCATCAGGTATGCACGGGAACGACAGGTGCCGTTTCTGGGGTTGTGTTTAGGCATGCAGTGTGCGGCCATCGAATTTGCGCGCCATGTTGCCGGATTGGCCGGGGCCAATAGCGCCGAGTTTGATGAGCAGACGCCTCACCCTGTGATCCATTTGATGCCCGATCAGCACGCCGTGAGCGATAAAGGCGGGACGATGCGGCTGGGTGCGTATCTGTGCAAGCTGGGGGAAGGGACGCTTGCCCAGAAGATGTATGCTGTGAACGAGGTTCGTGAGCGTCATCGGCATCGTTATGAATTCAACAATGCGTATCGTGAACAACTGACCGCGAAGGGGCTGGTGTTAAGCGGACTGTCTCCGGATGGTCGATTGGTTGAAATTGTCGAGCTGCGGAACCATCCGTGGTTCTTGGGTACCCAATTCCACCCTGAGTATAGTTCCCGTCCGCACCGACCGCATCCATTGTTCAGTGGGTTTGTGGGAGCGGCATTGCGCAAGAAGTTAGGACATTAAGGAGAGATGTTGAAACCAGCTTCCAGCTTTGTTCTCAGCTCGTTGAGATCCTCAACCTACCCCAGGTGGGTAAGAGCTGTTCTGCCAGCTCGAGGAGCGCGGGTGGGAACGTACACCTCCGGGTTTGACGCCTGCGGTCTTGTTGGAAAGCCGGCTTGAGCATCTCACATGAATAGAGTCTAGACGCTATGGCACACCTCGTTGATATCGGCCCGTTCAAAGTTGGTCAGGGGCAGCGCCCGTTTCTGATTGCCGGTCCCTGCGTGATCGAGAGTGAACAACTGGTCATGGATACGGTAGGCCGTGTAGCGGAGATTGCGAAGTCGCTGCAAATTCCCTACGTCTTTAAGTCGTCGTTCGATAAGGCAAACCGAACATCCATCACATCATTTCGTGGTCCTGGGGTCGAAAAAGGCTTGGCGATTCTGAAACAGGTAAAGGACCAATTTTCACTACCGGTGTTGACCGATGTGCATACGGAAGAGCAAGCTGTAGAGGCCGGCAAGGTCGTGGATATCTTGCAGATTCCGGCCTTTCTCTGTCGGCAGACCGATTTGCTGATGGCTGCAGCACGAACGGGAAAAGTCGTGAATGTCAAAAAAGGCCAATTCCTTTCCCCTCTTGAAATGGGAAACGTCGTGAAAAAGCTGGAAGAGTGCGGGAATCGTAACATCCTCCTCACCGAACGAGGATCGTCATTCGGCTATAACAATCTTGTCGTAGATATGCGGTCCTTCCCTATTATGAGACGCTTCGGGTATCCTGTTGTTTTTGACGCGACGCACAGTGTTCAACTGCCGGGTGGTGGCGGGACTCAATCCAGCGGGCAGCGGGAATTTGTTGAACCCCTGGCCCGTGCGGCAGCCGGAGCGGGAGTCGACGGGTTCTTTATGGAAGTTCATCCGAGCCCCGATCACGCGTTATCGGATGGACCGAACATGGTTCCGTTGTCTCAACTGAAACTCTTACTTGAACGGGTTTTCAGGATATGCGAAGCGGCAAAACCGTAAATCTGACGGCATCGAGTCGAACGTCGAAGGAGGCGAGGACGCAGGGGAGCCTTGCCGATGGGAAACGAGTGTTGGCAATCGAAGCGCGCGCCGTCCAAACATTGATCGATCGGGTGGATGATAAGTTCGTGAAAGCGGTGGATTTGCTGGTGCAGTGTAAGGGGAAGGTTGTGGTGTCGGGGATGGGAAAATCAGGCCTGATCGGGCAAAAAATTGCCGCGACACTTGCGAGTACCGGTACCTCGGCGTTCTTTCTGCATCCCGCGGAGGGAGTCCACGGGGATCTCGGCATGTTGGCACGACGCGATGCGTTGATCGCGATTTCCAACAGCGGTGAGACGCAGGAGTTGTTGCAGTTGCTGCCATATGTGAAGCGTGTGGGCATTCCCGTGATCGGGTTCACCGGACGGATGAACTCTACCCTAGCCAAAAACTCCGATGTCGCATTGGATGTCTCGGTGGAAGAAGAGGCCTGTCCCATGGGCCTGGCTCCAACCGCCAGTACGACCGCCACATTGGCTTTAGGCGATGCTCTGGCCGTTGCGCTGTTACAGAGACGTGATTTTAAGGAAGAGGACTTCGCCCGGTTTCATCCAGGCGGCACTTTGGGACGGCGGTTATTGGTGAAGGTGAAAGACTTGATGCATACGGACTCGGCGATTCCAACCGTTCAGGATTCCGTCGGGGGTATGGCCGCCATGCTCGAAATGACAGCGAAGAAGCTTGGGATGACGACCGTGGTGGATCAGGAGGGTGCGTTGGTCGGCGTGATTACCGACGGCGATCTGAGACGGTGTATTCAGCGGGGAGACAACCTCGTCAACTTGACGGCACGGGCGTTGGCGACGCAGAATCCTAAGACCATCGGGCCGGATGAATTGGCGGCCAAAGCGGTGGAGATGATGGAGCGATTCTCCATCACCACGTTGGTGGTGACGCAAGACGGGCGCACCATCCACGGTGTCGTGCATTTGCACGATTTGCTGAAGAATGGAATTGTGTAGGAGAGACTGCAGTCATGAATCGGGTGCTGGCAATCTGGCGAGATATTGGGGCAGAGTCGATGAATCTGCCCAATCTCCTGACGCTCGTCCGAATCCTGATGATCCCGGTCTTTATTATCCTCTTTGTGAACCCGACGCCCGATCAATCGTTGGCGGCTGCCGTCATCTTTACTCTTGCGGCGGTCACCGATTGGTTGGACGGATATATCGCCCGACGAACCGGCCAAGTCACGACGCTGGGCAAGTTACTGGATCCCATCGCCGACAAGCTGCTGGTGTTATCCGCCCTGATTCTTCTGATGAACGTGGACCGTGTGAGTGCGCTGGTGGTGCTGTTGATCATCGCCCGTGAAGTAGCCGTCACTGGAATCCGCGCCATCGCGGCTAGTGAAGGAATGATCATTGCCGCTGAGACCACTGGGAAGTATAAGATGGCGCTCCAAGTCGTCGGGATCATCTTGCTGATTTTGGAGGGGACAGGGTTGGCGGAGCTGGGCAATATGCATTTGGCTGGCATCGTCACATTATATTTGTCGTTAGTGTTTGGTTATATCTCTGGTGGTCAGTACGTGTGGAGCTTTTGGAAGCAAGTCGTCGCCAAAGGGCTGTAATCAGGATGTTGCAACTAGCCACCAGCGTTGTTCTCGCATCGTTCAGACCCTCAACATACCCCGGAGGGTATGCCTCGGCCTTTCACTCGCTGCGGCCTCGCTGAGTGTCTAGTTTGAACATCCCGTAGTAGGGTGCATTCGGCTTCTTCATCAATCCCCTTTGGTGGTCACGGTCCCTAGAGCGAACGCGATATGGGTGTGAAAGGCCGACCTGTCCATCAAACGCCATTCCCACGGCAGATCGTTGCTTGTACGAGTCTCTTTTTCCTCATCACAGCGTGCACAGAGAACGGCACGCCTCCTCATTTAGGCGCCTACGCCTATTCGAGCGCTCCAGCGATGACACGATGTGAAGCGGGTGCGCGACCAGGTCTTACCGGTGCAATAGATGGAAAAGTCTCGGTAGACGGCATTCGGTATATGGTCCGGACGCCTTCCAACTATGATGCCACTTTTGCACACCCATTGCTGATGGTTTATGCCCCAGCTGGAGTGAGTCGATGGGGATCGGAGCGTTTGACAGGCCTCACGACGGCAGCGACCGGGGCCGGTTTCATTGTGGCCTATACCGATCACAGGCCGTTGAATTTAGCGACCGTTGAACAACTTGGAGCCATTCCAGATCTCGTAGCAAAAGAATGGTGTATCGATACGACGAAAGTGTATGTCACGGGTCATTCAGATGGAGGCACCGCGACGTTGGCGCTGGCCATGATCGAAAAAACAAAGCCAATACCGACAGCGATTGCACCGAGCGCGGCAGGATGGACTAGCAAGGACCTTGATGCCTATCAATGCCGCACGCCCATGCCGGTCATGATCATGCATAGTAAGAACGATCGTCTGTTTCCCGGCTGGGGCGCGCAAACGTCAGCGTGGTGGGCTGGGTGCAATCGCTGCGATGCCACGAAGACCAAACCGATTGACGGAGGATGCCGTGCCTATCGAGGATGCGCCTCAGGCGGGGCGACGCTCTACTGTGAAGGAGCCGGCAGCCACCCGGACTGGCCGAATGTGAATCGAGTCATGCTGGAGTTTTTTGCACATCCAGAGCAGTTTCAGTAGCGACGAATTGTCACATGTACGTTGAGCATAACGAAAATCACTTGCTGTGGGAATGCCTATTGTGACGGATCAGTTCGGGCTTGTTGCGCTGCTCGTATTATGTGGATATCTATTGGGCGGTGTCCCCTTTGGCGTGGTCATCTCACGGGTCATGGGACTGCCGGACCCACGCACGGTCGGCAGTAAGAACGTCGGATTTACCAATGTTCTCCGTGTGTCGGGCAAGAAAGCGGGCATTTTGACCTTGCTCGGCGATATGGGAAAAGGGTGGGTGATGGGGGTTATGGCGACGCAGTTCTTGCAGGACGAATGGGCCGTCCTCGCCGTCGCGCTCTCGCCTTTTCTTGGCCATCTCTTCTCTCCATTTCTTCGATTTTCGGGAGGCAAGGGTGTGGCCACTGCACTAGGTACAGTCCTTGGGGTGGCTCCGTTGATCGGGCTGTTGCTTCTGTTCGCCTGGGTTGGAGCCGTGGCGCTCTGGCGCTACTCGTCCGGTGGTGCACTGACTGCGTTCGGCCTGTTCCCCGTTCTTGCAGCTCTGTTTCGTCCGAGCCATGCGTTTATCTCGTTTGCCTTATTGGTGACCGGTCTTATTGTTGTGAAGCATAAAGGGAACATCGAACGATTGTGGAATGGAACTGAAAGTAAAATAGGACAGAGCAAGCCAGGTAGTGNNACCCGGTAGTGCGAGACCGTAGGGGTAGAGAAGAGAAGTCTTGTAGAGCGAGACGTCCCTCATTGTATGATCGTTCATGCAGTCAGCGTAAAGTTGAGTAGATTCGATGTAAGAAATGTTTACAAGTGAAGCACCGTTCAAGAATTCTTTCCTGTCAACAGCTTAGCTTCAATGTGGGGAGAATGTGGAGGTTGTTTGGTCGACAATACTGCCCAAATGTTATACACCCTTCAGAAAGGATGATCAGGGAATTTACTACTAGTAAAACTCTCACCCTGTTGTTTTTCTTGCCTTCATCACGTGTTTATTGTGCGCCTCGCCATCCTTCTCAATCGGTAGCATAAGACTTGCTCCATAACTCAGGTGCATGTTGTTCTTCGGTAACACCTGACAGAAGCCAAATCCGGCTGTGGAGGAAATCATGCTGAGGAAATATGTCGTCGCGCTAGTGTTAGCTGCTTCATGGAGTTGGACCACATCGGCCTACGCTCTTCCGAATATATGGGTCAGCGATGCGACTGGGGCATTGGGGACTGTTGATGTCGCGACTGGTAATGTCTCGGTCATCGGGAACATGGGCGTCACGATGACGGACCTTGCCTTTGACCCATCCGGGAACCTCTACGGCATCTCATTCACGAATCTCTACCAGATCAATTCTACAAATGGACAGACCAGCCTTGTTGGAAGTCTAGGACTTACGGGCGCCAATGCGTTGGTGTTTGGAACGGATGGAACCCTCTATGCCGCTGCTGACAACACCACCAATCTGTATACGGTCAACACCGCGACGGGAGCGGCGGCAAGTCTGGGGAGTACCGGCTTTTCGTCAGCGGGTGACCTCGCATTTAACGGAGGGGATCTCTTTCTGTCATCGACAACTGATGAGCTGATCAAGGTTGAATTGAATCCGGTCAGTGGTGCTGCCGTTGGGGCATTTGGGGTTTCCGTATTTGGTCTGGGGACCGAGCTTGTAAACGGAGGAAACGGCATTCTCTACGGGATCTCAGGTACACAGATTCTTACGATCAATACTACGACTGGTGCTGCGACTGCTCTCGTCGATTATGGTGGAAAAGGACTAGGAGCGTCATTTGGAGCCGCGTTCTTTTCTGAGGCAGGAGCCGGTTCCACGCCACCGCCTCCGCCTCCCGGCACCGTCCCTGAGCCCATGTCTCTGCTCTTGTTGGGCTCTGCGTTAGTTGGTGTTGCAACGTGGAGACGATACACTCACTGATCTGATACGCACAGGTTTTTCAGAAACAGGCTCCTTGTCGTAGCTGGCAAGGGGCCTGTTCTGTTTGAGCCGGACGTTCCCTGCTTGTGAAAACCAAAACACACCGCAGTTGCCCGTTCAACCGTAGCGTTCGTAGTCATTTCATTCGCGGTGGGTGAGCGGATCGTGAAAACGAACAAGTCCCCCCTCTTGCGCAACCATTCACTAGTGCCAAGGGGGTAGATGTTGAGGGGGGCGGCAGGCAGAGGGGAGTGTCTGGACCATGAGTCGCAATCAATGTGCTCACATATTGCTGAGCGATGGAGAAGCGTGCGGATGCACAGGGATCGTCAAGGCACGTAAGGTACGCTCAGTGATGGGAAGGGGATGAGGATCACAATGTTCTCATCCAATCAAGAGGCCAGCTCCCTTTTAGAGAACTGGCCCTTGATCGAATGCAGATGGTCGTGCAGCGTAGCGTGCTTAAGCAGTTTTCCGCCTAAACAAACTCACACCAGCCAAGCCAGCTCCGAGCAGCAGCAACGATGCTGGCTCTGGAACCGAACCCGCACCAGTGTAAATGGCTACGTGAGAGATGGCACCATTTTGTGGCCAGAATCCTGTTCCGAAAATAGTGTCCGTTCCATTCCAGCTAGAAATGTTAAAGAGGTACTGAAATGGCTCGTTCTTCCCATCCTTCACTAAGAGGTAACAGTTTGGACAGCTAATGCTTGGACCACTTCCATAGGTGATCTTGAAATCAGCTGGATCGCTGGAAGTATTCGCAAATTCGGTTGAATACGAACCAGCGAAGGGACCGGTATCCGATGCCGCACCGACATCGGCCTTGTAGGCCTCTATCACTGTGATCCCCAATTTGGCTGATACACAGGCCGCATCGCAATTGTTATTGGTGAAGGTGAGCCCAGGAATTTCTCCACCAGGTGACAAGCTCAACGCGTGGGCGGACGTCGCGGCCATCGCCACGCCGAACACCGCTGCGGTGACTCCTTGTAACAATCTTTTCATAGTATAGGATCCTCCTTTCTTTGAAAATGTGTTGGCCTCAACCATCAATAAGCGGTTAGCTGGGTTACAGCATGCCGGCCATTGGAACTTTAGGGGTGGGATTCTATAAGGGCGGTGGGTCCAGAAGCAACTTCGCACAACTACTTATGCCTAGGTAGATGTATTGAAATTGTTCTTATGCCTAAGCATGTGTCGGGCAATCCTAGGCTCTGGCCCATTCTGGTGCAGGCGGATGATGTAGTTGCCACTCATCCTGAGCCGTGCCCTGCTCGCATCACAGGCATTCCATCGGTTACAAGAGGTTGGAGTGCGTGCGTCAACTAGGGTTGATCAGAATCGGCTATGTGGTATGAGGAGGTCATGGGTCCTCAGATCAATGAAGCGAGAGGGATAGGGCGGAAGGTTTTGACGCGACGAATTGACTCTCCTTTACGCCCTTCATATAATGCGATCCGTCCGAGGTTTGCCTTATCTGATCTGCACTTATGCGATCGCGTTCTATTCTCATTTCGCTTCTCACGCTGAGCACTGTAGCACTCGTTGGCTGCTCGTCAAAACAGCTGTATCGGACTGGTCAAGCCTGGCAGGAACAGGAATGTTTCAGAATCGATGACATACAAGTGAGAAATCGCTGCCTGTCTAATGCATCTATCTCGTATGAGCAGTACCAGCGAGATGTAGAGGCCGGTCCTGTGCCAAAATAGTGACCAGCTGACGGGATCAATCTTTACGTTGCCAACTGTCTTGCTCGGTCTGCAGGATGCACGTTTTCTTTAAGAACAATGTCGTGGAGAAGCTAGTACGAGTGAGAGCCGGTTTGCGTCATGCATTTGCTGTTCAGCCGGAGAACCAACCTCTTTCTATCGAAGATGTGCAGTTGATGGAAAGGATTGCCGAGGTAATCGTCAATCGTAAGATGGCGGCACCGGCCACGATATTTTTGGAATCCATGGGGCCGATGAATTTCCTGGGCAGCCAAGCGCTGCATTTTCTCACGCCGATTATCGATTGTGTATGTAGTGCGAAGGAAGTTGAGCAGGTTGCCAGATTACTCGAACGCCGTGACACGGTGACCCGTCTCATCGCTATCATTGAAGCTAAGTCTGCTCCACAGGGAGCAACGGCTCAATGACGGCTTCTGCATCTTCTCCGCCCAAGATTCATCGCCCCCTCAACGTCATCGTCGCCACAGACTGTGGCAGCACCACGACCAAAGCCATTCTCATCGAGAAAATCGGGGACACCTATCGGCAGACCTATCGTGGTGAAGCACCGACCACTGTAGAGGCGCCATTCGAAGATGTGACGCGAGGTGTGCTGAACGCCATCGCTGAAATTGAGGAACTGTCAGGCCGTAAGATTTTGGATGGAGATCAGATCATCACGCCTTGCCGGGATGAGAAGACCGGGGTCGACATCTACATCTCGACCAGCAGCGCCGGTGGCGGCCTGCAGATGATGGTGACCGGTGTTGTGCAGAACATGACGGGCGAAAGCGCACAGCGTGCGGCGCTGGGAGCTGGTGCGATCGTCATCGATGTGTTAGCCGCGAATGATGGGCGTTTACCCCACGAAAAGATCGAACGGATCCGTTCCATGAGACCGGACATGATCCTCATGTCTGGAGGAACTGATGGAGGGGCCGTGACGCACGTAGTGGAAATGGCTGAATATGTGGCGGCGGCCGAACCCCGTCCACGGTTCGGCGTCACGTACAAGTTGCCGCTGATCTACGCGGGCAACAAGGAAGCCCAACCGCAAGTCAAAAAGATTCTGGAAGACAAATCGGCGCTCGTTGTGACCGACAACATCAGACCGGTCTTGGAGCGAGAGAACCTCGCGCCGGCACGCAACAAGATTCATGACCTGTTCCTCGAACATGTTATGCAGCAGGCGCCAGGGTATAAGAAGCTGATTGAGATGGCTGGTGCGCCGATCATGCCAACTCCTGCCGCCGTTGGTCTCATCATGGAGGCGATCGCGAAACGGGAGCACCTGAATTTGATCGGTGTGGATATCGGAGGGGCCACGACGGACGTGTTTTCCGTATTTAATAGCGTGTTCAACCGGACAGTCAGTGCCAATCTTGGCATGTCCTATAGTGTATCGAACGTGCTGGCCGAGGCGGGGCTCTCCAATATCATGCGATGGGTGCCGTTCACGATCGATGAGCAGACCCTGCGTAATCGGATCAAGAACAAGATGATCCGTCCTACGACCATCCCGCAGACACTCGACGAACTGCAAATCGAACAGGCGATCGCACGTGAAGCCTTAAGGCTGGCCTTGATCCATCACAAGTCGCTGGCGACGGGGTTGAAGGGTGTGCAGCAGGAACGGACGATTTCCGATGTCTTTGAACAACAGGCGTCCGGCCAGTCGCTGATCGACATGGTGAAACTGGATTTGATTGTGGGAAGTGGCGGAATTCTGTCCCATGCCCCGCGACGTATCCAGTCCATGTTGATGATGGTCGATGCCTACGAGCCGATGGGCTGCACGATGTTGTCGGTCGACAGCATCTTTATGATGCCACACCTCGGCGTGCTGTCCACGATCAATGAACAGGCGGCGACGGATGTCTTTGTCCGAGATTGCATGATCTATCTTGGGACCTGTGTGGCGCCGATCGGGCAAGGGAAAGATGGCGAGCGGTGTGCTGACTATCAACTGACGATGCCGGACGGAAAGACGATCAGCGATCAGCTCAAGTTTGGCGAGTTGCGGCTCTGTCCATTAGAGTCGAGTCAGAAGGCCACGATCAAGGTTCAGCCTGCCAAGGGCGTCGATATGGGAGCAGGTGCAGGTGTAGCTGTGACCAAAGAAGTCCAAGGCGGCGTGGTTGGGCTCTTGCTCGATGGTCGTGGGCGGCCACTGAAACTTCCGGCTGAGCCACAGGCTCGTGTGGCAGCGCTTACGAAATGGTTCAACGCCGTTGGGCTCTATCCAGGACTGAGTATTGAGCAATGAGGACTGAGCCAGAGTTTCGAATATATTCATTATCTCAGTCCTCAGTCCCCAGCACTCAGGACTATTGCTAGCATGGCTCACTCTTACACACCAGGCCTCACCGTTACTGATCGCACGGTCATCCACCGTCGACGCATGTTGCCGTTACCGGGGGTGGTATTAGTGGTTGTTGGCGATCGGGTCCGTTCCGATCAGGTCGTGGCAAAGGCTGAGTTGCCGGGAAAAGTGTTTCCACTCAACCTCGCCAATCAGCTCAGCGTGACCCCAGGTGAGATGAAAGAGTATCTGACCAAGAAAGAAGGCGATGTTGTTGAGAAGGGTGAGATTCTTGCTGAGAACAAGCCGCTGATTAAATGGTTCAAAACGGAAATTCGGTCGCCGATCGCGGGCAAGATCGAGTCGGTCTCGTCCGTCACGGGGCAAGTCCTCCTGCGTGAACCTCCGCGGGTGCTGGAGCTGTTAGCTTATGTGGATGGCGCGATCATCGATACGATTCCACAGCAGGGGGTGGTAGTTGAGACGACCTGTAGCCTTGTTCAGGGCATTTTCGGTATTGGAGGCGAGACGTTCGGCGACATTGTCATGGCGGTGAAAGGTCCAGACGAACCATTGACTGCAAACCATTTCACGGCTGCCATGAAGGGGAAAGTCGTAGTCGGAGGCTCGTTTCTCTCTGCCGAGGCGATGAAGCAGGCCAAAACGGTTGGGGTGGCGGGGGTGGTCGTCGGCGGGATTCATGATGAAGACCTGCGAGCCCTGTTGGGTTATGACCTCGGTGTCGCCATTACAGGAACGGAGCAGGTTGGGTTTACGCTCATTCTGACCGAGGGATTCGGAACTATCCCAATGGCAACCAAGACGTTCAAGTTACTTTCCTCTCATGTCGGAAGGAAAGCCTCGATTTCTGGTGCGACACAAATCCGAGCCGGCGTCATTCGTCCCGAGATTATCGTTCCGCAGGGAGAGGGACAGGTTCGGACAATGGTTCCATCTCAGCGAGAGGGGATCCGTCTCGGTGATCCAGTGCGTATCATTCGTGATCCGATGTTTGGGGAGATCGGCGAAGTGTCGGCCCTGCCTTCTGAGCTCACGAAGATTCCCACGGAGAGCGAGGTGCGGGTCCTGGAAGTGAAGTTGCCCAATGGAAAGAAAGTCGTGATCCCACGGACGAATATCGAGGTGATTGAAGGGGCGTGACTGAGTGAAACGTGAAACCTAAGGAGTGAGGAGCAAGGTTGAAGAGGAGATGCACTAGCTCCATTTGGTTTGTGTCATCGCTGGTCTTTTGTGTGGCGAGCGTATTGCCTGCATATGCAGTGGCACAGGCATCGATCACGGCGCCACAGGATGTGCGAGTTTTCGATACGCCAAGCGATGGCGGGGAAAGTCTGACCGTGCAGTGGGCCCCAGCGCCAGGGGATGGCCCTGACATTCGTTACCAAGTCTTAGTTGGCGATGCCTCTACGACGGATCCTCAGAAATTGACGGTTGTCACAGAATTTCCCTCGAATTCCAAATACGTCAAGGATGTGAAAACAGCCTGGTGGACCAGGTCTGCGGAGAAGACGTGGCATCAGGCGATCATCAAGAGTGCCAAAGGTCTTGAGATCAAGAACGATCAGACCTATGCCGTTGCGGTGGCAACCGTCCAGGGCGATCAGCGAGTCGTCAGCTCCGTATACGTTGCGACACCAGCGGCCAACTGGTTTAACTGGAATCAGCTCAATAATTTGATCATCGGCATCTCGTTCGGCGGGCTGGTCTTCTTTACGATCAGTTACGCGAAGCGGCACGAGATTTTTCTCCGTCGCATTCCCGGCCTGGATGCAGTGGATGAAGCCATTGGTCGGGCGACTGAGCTGGGCAAACCGATTCTCTATCTCACGGGTGCGCATGACCTCCATGATCCCTCGACGATCGCCGCCGCTGTCATTTTGGGGAAGGTAGCGAAGCGAGCCGCGCTGTATGAAACGGAATTGATGGTGCCGCACCGGGAACCGATTACGATGGCGGTCTGCCAAGAAATTACAAAACAAGCCTATTTGGAAGCTGGGAAGCCAGATCTCTTCAAGGACGATGCAAACTTTTTTATCACCTCAGATCAATTCAGCTACACGGCTGCCGTGGATGGCATCATGTTGCGGAAAAAACCGGCGGCGAATTTTTTCATGGGACATTACTTTGCCGAATCGTTGCTGTTGACCGAGACAGGCGCCAGTACCGGTGCGATTCAGATTGCCGGCACCGATGCGGACCATCAGCTCCCGTTCTTTGTGACGACGTGCGACTACACCTTGATCGGTGAAGAACTATATGCGGCCAGTGCCTATCTCTCCAAAGAACCGGTCCAGATCGGAACACTCCGTGGGCAGGATATTGGGAAAGCGGTGATTCTGGCAGCGTTGGGTATCGGAGCAGTGTTGGCGACGGTGGGCGTCGTCACCGGTGCGCAATGGCCACAGATCGTGCTGGATCTCTTCAGGGACCTCAAATGATCTTTCTCCGGCGGCAACTGCCTCTCATCATCACGCTCATTACCGGCTTGTTATTTGCTGGTCAGTACTACGTGCCCCATCCCGCTTCGGAGCAGATGCTCACATCCGCGACAAAATGGATGCAGATCATCGGTGGGTTTGCGTTGATCCTCGGTGTGACCAGCCTGTTCCATCAGCATGCAGTGAAGATCAAACGCCAGGAAGCGGGATGGGGCTATAGTTTTGTGCTGTACGTCGCCATGCTCGGGACGATTGCTGTTGGGCTCTGGGCGAATGGCAAAGAGAGCGTCGATGGAGCCATGACGGCCTTCGGGTGGGTGTACAACTTCATGATGGTGCCGTTGCAAGGCACGATGTTCGCCATCCTGGCCTTCTTCATCGCCTCGGCGGCCTATCGCTCGTTCAGAGCCAGGAGCCGTGAAGCGGCGGTGCTCTTGGTCGCAGCTGTGATCGTCATGATGGGGCGTGTACCGCTGGGCGAGTACTTGATTCCGTTGAGCGGCGACGTGTCGTCGTGGATTTTGAACGTGCTCAACTCATCGGTGCGACGGGCCATTTTGATCGGTGTGAGCCTCGGTGCGATCGCGCTGTCGTTCAAGATCATCTTTGGCGTGGAGCGGTCGTATCTTGGGGGAGGGAAGGAATAGTGAAAGCTGTCAGTATCCAGCTCTCAGCTTTCAGTATTGGAAGGGTTTGGTCCGGCTGCTGATAACTGAAAGCTGTTAGCAGGACATGTGGGTGTCCAGTATGTCACTCTCGGAAAGAATGCTCAAGATCGATCGGCGGATTATCTTTTTGGTGATCGGTCTCTGCACACTGCTGCCGCTACTCTATCCGGTCGGGCTGCCGATCAAGATTTCTTCAGAGGTGCGTGGGGTCTACGACCATATCGAGTCGTTACCGGAAGGATCCGTGTTCCTCCTCTCCATTGATTTTGACCCTGCGTCCAAACCCGAGCTGTATCCGCAAGCGATCGCTTTGTTACGTCATGCGTTCAAGAAAAACCTTCGTGTCATCACGCTGACGCTGTGGGTGTCTGGCACCGGGATGGCCGATCAGATCGTGACGCACGTGGCCAAAGAGATGGGCAAGGAATATGGGAAAGACTATGTCTTTCTCGGATGGAGCCCCGGCGGACAAGCGGTGATCATTAACATGGGGCAAGACCTCTACTCGGCCTTTCCCAGTGACTATAGTGGCAAGCCTACCAAAGGTTTGCCGGTGCTCGAGGGTGTTCGAAACTTGAAAGATGTGACCTACCTAGTCAGCTTGGGAGCCGGGCGACCCGGAGTAGAGGAGTGGTATGTCTTTGGGAAGGACAAATACAAGTTTGAAATGGGCGGCGGCTGTACGGGAGTCATGGCGCCTGGGCTGTATCCCTTGCTCCGGAGTGGTCAAATCAACGGGCTTGTCGGAGGGCTCCGTGGTGCCGCGGAATATGAAAGCCTAATCGGCCAGAAGGGCAAGGCTGTAGCCGGCATGGATGCGCAGTCGGCGACACATGTGGCGATCATCGTCCTGGTGATCATGTGCAATCTCTTCTATTTTTCGCAGCGGCGGGCACTTGGGGCACAGCGGCACCTCGGATAGGTTAGGTAGGGGATCGGAATGGACGCGACAATCTTCGGAGCGTGGGTGGCAACTGGATTAACGTTGCTCATCTTTTCCTTTCTCTATAAGGACACCCCGCTCTTTAAATTTGCCGAGCACCTCTACGTCGGCGTCTCGATTGGCTATACGATAGTGAAGACGTACGACACCGTCATCATGCATTTGATTATCAAACCGATCGTTGAGAATGGAGAATTCGCACTCCTGATTCCCGTGGCGATCGGGATGCTCATGTTGACCCGATATGTGCCGAAGGCAGCATGGATGTCCCGCTATGCATTTGCCTTTATCGTGGGGATGGGATCGGGGTTAGCGATTCCTCGGACGATCTCTTCCTTTATTCTGAAGCAGGTTGAGGATACGGTTCGACCGCTTTTGTCGATGGCAGGGCCTGATGGTCTCACCTTTTCGATGAATCTGCTCAATCCGGCAAGCAATCTCAACGCCATCATCATCTTGCTGGGCGTCAGCTCGGTCCTCTTCTATTTTTTCTTTTCCATTGAGCACAGCGGTGTCGGCAAGGCGGTGGCACGGACCGGGATCATGTTCCTGATGATTGCCTTCGGCGCGGCATTCGGCTATACGGTCATGGCTCGGATGTCGCTCTTAATCGGCCGGCTAACTGACCTGATCGAGTTTTCCGATCCTTCCTATGGTCGTCCGACCATCTGGCTAGCAGTGCTGATCATTGGGGCCCTCATTGTGTTGGCCCGACGAAGTGAAGCACACCCTCCCAATGGCCATTAAGACGGTTTTGTGAGAGTAGGTTGGGTGGTTGCAGCCGCTTTGTGCTCTCCCCTAGAATGACGACCATGATGATGTCAGGTGTAGCCAAGGATCCGCGGCAGTACCCTGTCTTGCGTAATCTGCAATTCTCTCCCATTCAGCAAGGCGAGGATCAGCTGATTGTGCTATGGGACCCCAGTGGGCTCAGTGCCGAGAAACTGATCTTGCCATTGAACTACTTCTTCATAGCACAACATTTCGATGGCGAGCATTCCATCCAAGATATTGGGGCGCTCTATCTCAAGCGGTTCGGCGAGTTTTTGATGCCCAACAAAGTAGAACAACTTGTGGCGGATCTGGAGCAGAAACTCTTTCTGGAGGGTGAGCGAACAGAGGCGGCACGGCAACAGGCCCGGAGCGCGTATCGGCAACAGCCGACTAGAGTGGCTGCATTCGCCGGTCGCAGCTACGAAGCCGATGGTGTCAAACTGAAAAAGCAGCTTGATGGATTCTTTGCTTCAAGCGAGGGACCGGATTTCAAGCCATCGGAAAACCAGGGGAAACTCATCAAGGGATTGGTCGTGCCAACCTACGACCTGAAACAAGCTGGGCCGGTCTATGCCTGGGCCTATAAAGAGTTGCAGGAAGCTCAGCAACCGGATGTCTATGTGATCATTGGGACTGCCCATGCCGGGTTAGAAAATCTGTTCGCGGTGACGGATAAGGGGTTTGAGACGCCCCTCGGTGTGGTGTCTGTGGAGCAACCGATTCTCGATCGTCTCAAACAAGATATCCCGGACTGTTTCGAGGAAGATAGTGTACACCAGTCGGAGCATGCGATTGAATTTCAGCTTCCATTCATCCAAACCGGAGTGAGCAAACCAGTTACGATCGTTCCGATCTTGTCGTCGTTTTCTGCGTTAAGCCTCAATGATGCGACTGTTCGGGTAGCCGTGGATCGGTTTCTGGGGATTGTGCACGATGCAATCAGAGCATCGAAACGGGCTGTTTGTATCATTGCCGCAGGCGAGTTGGCTCATTTGGGCCTACGTTATGGGGATAGTGCTCCCCCCACTGATTTTTCCTTTCATCGTGCGATGCAACGGGATCTGGAGATGTTGAAGCACGTGGAAGAGCTCAAACCGGCTGAGTTTTCGCACTATATTCAGCAAGAACAGGATCAGCGACGAATCTCCGGCTTCTCCCCCATCTATTGTTTGCTCCGGTTGATTCAAGCGGATAAAGGGCAAGTTCTCCGTTATGACCGCGGGATTACCGACCAATACAATTCTACCGTCACATATGCCAGCATGGCGTTCTTCTGATCCGTCTGTTAAGTTATAGCTGACGACATCTAAAAAAACGTCTTGCAATATTTCTTGGGAATGGATATACATGGTCGGCTCAAGATCGGAGATGCTTGCCATACGTTGATAACTCGTAACTGTCTATTAACTTCTTAACTTCCTTCCACAATGGTTGTGTTCGGCCACAAGTCTGAGCAGAAAAATATATCAGTCCTTCTGTGTGAGTCATGCGGTTTTTCTTTGTATGGGAGGGTGAACGTATGATTGCTTCAACAAAATGGATGAGGCCGGGGGTCTGGGGATTGGCGGCCAGCCTGCTTGTCGCGGGCGCGCTGCCAGCTAGTGCGATCATGTCGCACGATGGGCACATCACCCAGAACTCGACCGCAGATTTAGCGAAACCGGTCCATGCGCAAGCTGGACCAGTGTTGATGGACAAGATGTCCAAGGCCGTCGAGCAGATTGAACGGCAGGTCCACACCAAGGGACCATTCCAAGGTGCGAGTGCCCATGCGATGCAACAGGGCGTGTTGCTCGTAGCCGACGACATGGACAAAGTAAAGGTGACGCAGGGTGGGCGGTGCCCCGCCTATGCTCCGGTCCGTGCCTATGATGTGACGGCGATGAACGTCGAGATCACCGTCAATCGGTTCGGGGACTTTTATCCGGGCTTCATGTATGCCCTCACGGAGAATGTGGCAGGCGTGCGTGATGAGGAAGCCAAGAATAAGGCCGCCCGTGAGAGCGAAGATCCCACATTTGCCGGCGGCGCCATCTCGAACGGCTTGCAGGGGGATTTGATTCAGCCGCTGGTCATCCGGGCCAATCAGGGTGATTGTCTGCGGATTACCCTTCGCAATCAGATCGAAGGCGAACCTACCAACATGATCATCAATGGGTCGCAATTGTTGGTAGCCAGCAACGGCAAGCCAGCCACGGCTAATAACCCAGATGCGCTGGTGGCATCGGGAAAGGCTGGTGAGTTTGAGTGGTACATTCAGCCCGATACGCAAGAAGGCGGCCATGCGTTTCATAGCCACGCGTCACGAGATCAGTATTCTCTCGGTCTCCTGGGGTCACTGGTCGTTGAACCACGCGGATCTCGCTTCTTGAGCCCCTTCACCGGTGAAGAGATGAAGAGCGGCTGGGAAGCCATGATCGATGTGGAAAAGGGGTCTGACTTCCGCGAGTTCGTGATTTTCTATCACGAGGCCGGTGACGAGACCTTCCGTCTCTTGAACCGCAAGGGAGACATGCTCCCGCAGCGCGATGCCCATACCGATACCTATCGTCCAGCAGCCCGGTTGCTGAACTACCGCAGTGAGCCACACGGCACTCGGTTGGAAATGCAGGAGCACCTCGTGGGTTTTGCCGATGAATCGCAGGGCTATGGATCGTATACGTTCGGTGATCCAGCCACCACGATTCCTCGTTCCTATTTGGGCGATCCAGCGAAGTTCCGGATGGTCGGTGGTTCAGAGATCGTGCACTCGCACCATCTGCACGGTGGATCGATCCGCTGGGCCAGACAACCGGGCACCAGCAAGCTGGACCCGACGTTGTCGAAGAATGGTCCTGTGAAGTTCCCATTGATCAACGACACCTCCGATCGGTTGGATGTGCAGTCGATCGGACCCTCTGAGATCTACGATGAAGTCATCGAAGGCGGATCCGGCGGGTTGCAAGCATTGGCCGGTGAATTCGTGTTCCACTGCCACATTCCGCAGCACTATGTGACAGGGATGTGGGGATTCTGGCGCGTATACAATACCTTGCAGGCGCCTGGTTTCCAGACCGATGTCATGAAGGCGTTGGTGGAGTTGCCTGATCGAAAAGGCAAGATCAAGCCGGCTGTCAGTTCCGATAAGTTGGTTGGAACGACGGTGGATTGGTATGGCGGGAAGAAGTGGGAGATTACCAAAGACAAGACCGATTGGAAAGCCAATCCGGTCAAGGTTTCGATTAAGGATTGGGTTGAGTACATGCTCCCACCGCAGGGCTTGCCTGGGAAGACAGAAGACCAGGTCAAGCAGGCGCAAGCACATGATGCGACCGTTGTGAATTGGAAGTGGGAAGGAACTCTGGCCCTCAACGAGCCGGAGACTCCGCATAAGTGGGCGGATTATGTGTCACCGGCCCCATTGAAGCGGTTGCCCATCACGTTTGATCCGCAGACGGGTAAGTTGGCGTTCCCCTGGCTGCGTCCGCATCTTGGGAAGCGTCCACCCTTCGCTCCGAACCACGGTGGTGCACCGTGGCTAGAGCCGTTCCATGTGCGCGAGGACGGCACGAAGAGCACCGAACCAGCGAAGCCGGGTGAACAGGGCCCATGGAGCTTGTGCCCAGAGAATGCTCCACGGAAGTTCTTTACCACCCACTCCATCACGCTGCCGATCACACTGAAGCCAGCCACCGCGAAGTCCGCGGCGCTGGTCGATCCGATCGGTATGATTTATGTGTTGCATGAAGAAGAAGCGGAAGTTCGGAGTAATCCCAAGAAGCAAGTGCCGTTGGTCATTCGCGGCAACGTTTATGATTGTATTGACGTCATCTTCAAAAATGAAATTCCTGACGATGCGCGGACTGGATGGGCGAACAAGATCAACCTCCATCCGCACTTCTTCCAATTCGATACGAGCTCGTCTGATGGTCCGACCATCGGGTTCTCGTACGATATGTCGCTTCGGGCGTTCACGATGCTGAAAGACCCGCAACCGGATAAGGGTATGCCGTTGCCTGGCAACACCGTCTTGACGGCGGATTCAAAGGCTGGTGCCCGGAACATCACGGTCGCGGATCCATCCAAGTTCCATGTGAATATCGAACTTGGCGTCGGGATGGATGATCCGAAGTACTTTGAAGTCGCTCGGATCAAGGCCATCAACGGGAAAACCATTACGTTTGATGCGCCATTGAAGTACGGACATAAGAAGAACGATATCGCCAGCGTGGAGTTCATTCGTGAGCGCTGGTATGTGGATGCAGATCTCGGCACGGTCTACTGGCATGACCACGTGTTCGGGACGGATACCTGGGGCCATGGGCTCTTCTCGGCCTTTATCACGGAGCCGCCGCGGTCGACGTATCATGACCCGGTGACCGGGAAAGAAATCCGGAGTGGTCCTGTTGCAGACATCCATACGTTGGAACCGGTTTCTGCCCATATCCGAGGCAGCTTCCGCGAAGTCATGATGCATATCATGGACAGCAACGCCAGGACGGCGGAGTTGATCACGACGGACAATCCTCAGGCGAAGATTGGGGCGACCACGGTCGACGGACCCCCCTCGCACCAATTCCCTGAGAAGATTAACAAGTCGCCAATGTGGTTCCTCAATGGTGGTGAGGCAACGACCGGAAGCGGCTACAGCATGCGTGTTGAGCCGTTGAGCGTGCGTCTTGCCAATAATCCTGATCCATCGAAGCTCTTTGTGTCGGGAATTCACGGCGATCCTGGTACGCCGCTGCTGCGCGCGTATCTTGGTGATCCGATTCTCGTCCGTGCATTGGTTGGATCGGCCAATGAAGTGCATACGTGGCACGTGACCGGCCATTGGTTCCCAATGGAACGGTATGCCAAGGATGCGATGCCAAGAAGCACCGTGCACCTCGTCATCGGTGAACGGTACGATCCGGCGATTCCAGCCGCTGGTGGTCCGCAAAAGCAAGCCGGCGACTATCTCTACTATAGTGGTCGAGCCTCGCACTTTGCGGAAGGCAGCTGGGGTATCTTCCGTGTCTACGATGAATTGCAAGGTGATTTGAAACCGTTGCCGAGCCGAGAGCAGATCCAAAAGTCTGCCCCCTCGGTCTGTCCGGCTGACGCGCCTGTGAAGACCTTCAACGTGTCGGCGATCGATCAACAGATCCGGTACCATGATGGAGCGCCGGGTGTAATGGAAGTCGATCTCGAACGGAAAATGGTCTTCGGTAATGAACAGGGCAAGATGTATGTGCTTGACGGGGATCGTGGCCGGGTCAAGGCCGGTGAGTTGAAGCCGAGCCCATTGACGCTGCACGTCAACGTTGGCGATTGTGTGAAGATCAACCTGAAGAATGAAATGGCCAAAGAACGAGCCGGGTTCCACGTCGATATGATGGCGTTTGACCCGAAGGATTCGTTCGGAGCCAACGTCGGCAACAACCCTGGCGATCAAACGGTCGCTCCAGGCCAGAGCAAGACGTATACGTACTATGCTCACCCAGAGTACGGCGAACTTGCGGCCCTCATTCAGGATTGGGGGAATGTCGTGGAGAACCCACGAAACGGCCTGTTCGGGTCTATCATCGTCGGTCCGAAGGGGTCACGCTACCGTGATCCAGTGTCCGGCGAGGATATTACGATGAAGAGCAGCTGGCGTGCCGACGTGCTCGTTGATCGAACTGTCCCAGGGAACGAGCAGCGGAAGAATTACCGCGACTTCTCCCTGATGTTCCAGGACGAGGATAACATCGTCGGTGTCAGCTTCATGCCCTATATCCAGCAGGTCGCTGGCATTACGGCGGTGAATTACCGATCCGAGCCGACTGCGTGGCGTATGGAAAAGGGCTGCGATATCCCCGAAGTCTTTGCTTGTGTGAAGGCAGGGGAAACGCCTCAGACGCCATTGCTGCAGGCGCACGTGGGAGACCCAGTTGCCATTCACGTGTTAGGTGCATTCAGTGAGCAGGTACAGTTGTTCACAGTGGATGGACATGAATGGCCACACGAACCGTACATGCAGGGTGCCGACCAAGTCAGCACCATGGAGTTCGGTGGTTCAGAAATCATCAACGCGCATTTGACCGGTGGTGCCGGCGGACCCAATAAGATCGCCGGTGACTATATCTGGAAGAATCAGCGACCGGCATTTGCCAACGCGGGTCAGTGGGGACTGTTCAGAGTACTTCCAACGGATGATCAACGGATCAAGCCGTTGGTGCCGCAGGTCCCACAGACGAAAACGGCAAAGCAAAATGGGAAGGCGAAAGCCTCGCCCACTTCGCTGAGCGTGAAGTAAGTAAAGTCTGGTGGCGTACCCGCTTTGAAGCGGGTACGCCACCCGTACCTTGAAATCTCCGATTGTCAGCGGGTATATCCTTCCTCGAAAAAGCTCCCCATGCGTGCAGTTGAAATGCATCCTCTTGAGCACGTACCATTTGTTCGATAAGAACGGCCTATGTCCATTCCATCCATTATTCTGCTCATCATGCTAACGTGTGTATCTGGTGCGGCCACCGTGCGGACGGCGTTTGGAGAAAATATCTCCTCAGCTGCCGTGAGCCGGGTCGAGGTCGTTCTTGCCTATCCGTACCGTACTCGAGAAGCTGAAGTAAAAAAGGAGTTTCTCAAAGCGGGTCTGACGAACGTCCACTTTCAATATGCCAGAATGGGCCAACCTCCTCAGAATATTGGATTGGGACGCGAGGTTCCAGCTGATAAGGCTCGGGAAGCGATTCGCTTAGCCCTAAAGTACAACCTTGGTGTCAGTATCTTATTGCCTGAGCGACTGTTCCCACCGCGTTTTATTACGATTGCTTCCTCTAACTACGATGATACGGTGGAATATCCGATCGATCAGGCAACGCTGGCAAAGTTGCAGGATCCAGGGTTAACCACCGAGGCGTTTCATCGCCTCTATCATGACCTCACCTCGGCTGTTATTGATCCGAAAGGGCGGTATTGATGAGGGGAGTGACACAAACCCGACGCCGGAGCTTCCGCTTCTCGTCGATTATCAGCGCGTTCATGATCGCCGTTATTGTTCCTATGGTCGCGGTGTCGCTGGTATGGGCCGGCGAATTAGACAAAAAACTTCAAGAGCAACGGGACGGGTTACTGCAAAACGCTGAGGAGATGGTGGCCCATGGGGGAATGGGCGATGCCAAAGCGATCCTGCACCACTGTGGAGAGATGGCCCGGCATGCAGAGTTACTCATGAAACAGCTCCCGCTTTCTCATCCAAATCGTGAGGAAGGGGTTGCCTCACTGAACGATGTCGTTCGTTATTGTAAGCGAGTGTCCGAAATCGGTATTCATGCGGACCCCGGTGTGCTTCTCAATCCTGCCATTAAAGCCCGCACGGCGGCACGCGCAGCTGTGAAATCTCTCGGACTCGCTAAATAGCTGGCAAACCCTGACTGGTGTGCGTCTTATCTGGCTGCGCAACGGCGCAGGCGATCCATGATTGCGATCCCAAGTCCTTCTTCCTTGCATGGTTCAGCATAGATCCGATCAAGACCGAATGTATCGAGTCGACGGAGTCCTGCAAAAAGATTCCGGGCTGCTTCGTGGAGATCTCCTGCCGGTGAGAGTATTTCAATGGCTGCGAAGTGATTGTCACTGGCTTGTGTGTGCGAGAAGCTTAGTAGGCCCGCGCGCTCATGACGATTCAGAATAGGTCTTGCGCCAGCTGCAGCCAAGATTGTGACGGGAGTCTGCGTCGCGTAGTGGCGTGACAATTGTCCTGGTGCGATTGGCTTTTCTGCTGGGGGAGACGATCGACGCACGTGGCCGACGATGGTGCTGAGTTGCTCGATGGTGATACTCCCAGGTCGCAATACCTCCGGCGTCGCACCGACGAGCGAAACGATGGTCGATTCGACACCGACTGAGCAGGGGCCAGCGTCCAGTATGAGTTCCACTTTGGTTCCAAGCCCGTTGGCCACATGCTGGGCGGTCGTGGGACTGACATAGCCGAAGGGATTGGCGCTGGGGGCTGCGATGGGAGTTTCTGCCTCTCGAATGAGTGCCTGGGCGACCGGGTGGTTCGGCGTTCTGACAGCAACCGTTGATAGTCCGGCAGTCACGAGATCCGGCACTGCGTCCTGTTTGGGTAATATCAAGGTGAGGGGGCCAGGCCAGAAGGCGTCCATGAGTCGCTGCGCAAGAGGGGGAATGGATAAAACAACAGTTTCCAACTGTTTCTGATCGGCAATGTGGACGATCAGTGGGTCAAACTGAGGGCGTTGTTTCGCTTCGAAGACCTTTGCGGCTGCATCGGCATTCATGGCATCGCAGCCGAGTCCATAGACCGTTTCGGTTGGAAAGGCGACGAGTCCCCCGGTCTTGATGATCCTAGCTGCCAGCCGAATAGCTTCTGGCTCAGAAGCGGACAGGATGGTTCTACTGGGCATGGGCGTGATCGGAGCTGCGGACGGGTTTCATGTTTGATCGTGGACTACCATACATCACATGTATAGCTGGGAAGGCGTCCATGTAAAGGTTCGTGCCCATCATGCCGCATCTGACGTTCCAATGTCACTCTAACATATGAGGGCCTGTATTCGTGGTGAACTGTGGCGGTAGAACATATGTCGTTATAAGTCGCAGAAAGAAATAGAGGACTAACGATGGTAACCAAATCCAGAGCATCTCACTTGCTAACACGTGGAGACCATACTCATTGAAAAATTCACCGATGCCGATAGGAGACACCAGGACCGGGCGAAGGCTGAAAAAGTAGCGGCTCTGATCAAATGGGGAGAAGAACGCGACCCCAAGTCCTCCGTTTGTCATGGCATCGAGTACTCCGTGCGAAGCGGTACAAAGGAATAAATAAAAGAACAGTCCAGTTTGTATGCCTACAGATCGTTGCCGAAACCACAGGTGTACCAGGACGGCACTGAACAGGCCGGCAAAGAAAAGCGAATGGGTCATACCCCGATGGCCCCAGAGATCGCCGTACTGAATCCCAAACAAGAAACCGACAACATCTAGATCCGGTATGATGGAACAAGCCATTCCCAGGAATATGACCGGCCGTGTCATGACCGGATGTGGATAGGATTTACCGAGTGCTAGAGCGACAACCGCATGGGAAAAGGCTGATGCCATTTAGAAGTCAGGTAGGTGGGTAAATGGTTGCTTGTTGGTCGATGGATTTTTTTGGAATGGACAATGGGTGCGACCAGTAGGGGAAGTGTTGCTCATAAGATCGTCACGCGACTTGGATGAGCCCGTGGATATTCATCGATGAGTAGCTGAGCGGGTCTGGTATGTTCTATGGGTTGAATTGTGCATCCATCCAGTTGATCCGATCCCGTAGCCAATTTTTCACCGCTGTAATCTCCCCATGATAGGATCCGGGCACAGGCCAGTTAGGGGGGAATGGCCAGACCGGAATCGATAAGATGCGCCATTTTTGAAAGTTCTTTACCTGCACATGGTTTAAGTACAACGCTTGTTTATCGATATATTGGAAAAGCTCCTCCAGATGCCCGTTTGCTTTGAATTGATTCCATTTGGCTTTAACCTTCTCGGCAAAGACTGGGTCTTCAAACAGCCTGGTAAACCACGCGGCTTTTTGAATATGCCAACCATCAGGATGGGCGCAACAGGGGTCTGGAAGGTTTCCCATTGCGATATCGAAATCCCATACCGGGCCGAAGAATAACTTGCCGTCACGCTTTTTATACATGTACGTACTATAAACCTGACTCTGAACCAGACTATGGTCCAGAGCCCCGTCTATGTTTTTGACCAATTCGTTTACCAGGTAGTACTGGATCAACGAATCAACATCAATATAGGCCGCATAGCTTAAGCCTGTCGTGGGGTTGGTAAAGTTGTTTCCGAAAATGGCGTCTTCCGTATCCCTGAGATATTGCTCAATATAAGCCTTCCGTGTTTCCCAACCAGATTCGAGCAGTGTCTCGGGGTCCTTGAAGCAAAACGCGATGCCAAATCGTGGCGAGTCCCAGCAAAAGTCCTCATCTCTCCGTGAATCAACCTCAATCAGGTAACCACCAGTGATGAGGTTGGGAGCGGTATCGCCGCTTTTAAGTTGTGGAATATTCACACGATCGGGAGCGATACGAATGTGTTCAGTGAGTTGATAGATGCCGAGATATTCCCCATTCAACTCGACCTCGACAGCCTTTGATCGTGGTGTATATTCCATTCCCATCCATCGGCTCACCTGAAAGGTGATGTCGTTACGAAGGAGGGTCTTATCCGCGTAGTTGGCCAACAAGACCCAATGACGGTTCGCCGGCATACCTAGCAAGGAGCTGCTGGTCGTTAACCGTAAGTGGTAGGGTTTCTTCGGCATCAGATCCCAGGTTGTGTTGCCTCGTCCTCTGATCTCGGTCGTTCCCTGGATCAGCACGGTTCTCGATTCGTCCTTCAAGACATAGTCTGCAGGTCTATAGATCTCTTTTGAGGTGATAGGAGCTGGGCTATCGGTTGTGGTGACACTGAGGAGAGGCAGTGCCTGTGCTGTGCCAGCAGGGAGTGCGGATGGTACACCACCGTTATTGGGATCGTCGGAACCAGAGCTGCACCCAGCGATTAGAATCAGTGTGAGTCCCACACCCCATACTGAGCGCATGCGTTTCATATGAGCCTTTCAATCGGAGTTACGTGCAAATTGTCCAAACTTGATCAATTAAAGGATATTCGAAGCCATATGGCGTTCGATTCAATCTCATATCATGGCGTTGGAGCACTATCCTACAGACGTAGGGGGCTTGAGGCGTGTGGTCGGTTAGGATTCGGTTTGACGCAGGCGCTAACCGCCGGATGGAAATCCAAGCTGCCTCCAAGCTTCATACACCACGATTGCAACGGTATTGGAAAGATTGAGGCTGCGGCTCTCTGGGCGCATGGGTAAACGGATGCGTTGTTCATCGGGAAGCGACTTCAGGAGAGAGGATGGCAGCCCTCGTGTTTCCGGGCCAAAAAGAAAGGCGTCGGCTTGGGCATAACCAATTTGATCGTAGCGTTGAGTTCCTTTTGTGGAGAAGGCAAAGAGCCGGCGATCCTTGAACTGATCGGCGCATTCGGTCCAGTCGCTATAGACATGAATCGTCGCAAACTCGTGGTAGTCCAACCCGGCTCGGATAAGCTGTTTATCGTCTAGTGAAAACCCAAGTGGTTTCACCAGATGGAGCCGTGCGCCGGTATTAGCACAAAGACGGATAATGTTGCCGGTATTTGGGGGAATTTCTGGCTGATAGAGAATCACGTCGAACATAATGAGATTGAACTGAACACTCCAGCTGGAATACTTATAGCATGAAGGTCGGACCTCTTGTTTGAGCCGGCTGTTATCGGCATGATTGAAATGAGTGGATAGTGGATAGATAGACGTACGTAATAGATCTTCTAGAAAACCCGTTCGCCTATTCCCGTAGGCTGTGGGACATCTGTGATGAGGATCGTCAGCTTCATCTGGAGGGATTATGCGACGTTCATTCCAACTACTTGGAATCCTTCTTGTGGCTCTGTTGGGTGTAGCAGGTGTTCCGTTGGAGGCTACGAGTGGCCCGCTACGTACCTTTTATGTCTCGACTAATGGCAATGATGCGGCCGTCGGATCCATCACAGCTCCTTGGCGTACAATCCAACGGGCGACACGCGATGTGTTACCAGGCGATCTGATTATCGTCCGGCCTGGGCGTTATGCGGGATTTGTACTTGGTTGGGATGGTCCGCAAAACGGGACTGTGACCAATCCCATCACCTTTCGTGGTGAACCAGGGGCTATAGTAGAAAGTCGGAATATCCGCACTGCCGATGGCATTAACCTGGAAGGTGCCAGTTTCATCATCATCGAAGGCTTTTCTATCCAAAACAACGGGACTATCACCCGGGCTGGGATTCGATCCGTGACCAATCAGTCGGTTCTGATACGGAATAATCAGGTCGATTTGTCCGGTCGCTGGGGAATTTTCACTGGCTTCAGTAATTCGGTGACAATTGAAAATAACGTGACGAGCCGGGCCCAGATCGAACATGGGATTTATGTCTCCAATTCCTGTGTCAATCCTGTCGTACGAAACAATCGTATTTGGGGGAATGCCGGGAATGGGATTCACCTGAACGGTGATGTCAGTCAAGGTGGGAATGGGCTTATTCTCAACGCGCTGGTGGAGAAGAATATAATATACGACAACGGACGATCCGGGGGGGCGGGGATCAACGGCGATGGTGTGCAATTTTCGAAGATCGTCAATAATGTGTTGTACAACAATCACGCCAGCGGCATCTCACTGTATAAAATCGACGGGGCTGATGGGGCGAAGAACAATCTGGTGGCGCACAACACGATCCTTATGGCGTCGGATGGACGCTGGGCGCTGAACGTTCAAAATGGCAGTACCGGTAACCAGGTTCGCAACAATGTGTTGTACACGACGCATGCGTTTCGCGGCAGCATCGATATTTCCGTCGACAGCTTGAGTGGTTTCACAAGCGACTACAATGTGGTGATGGAGAGGTTCACAACAGATGGTGGAACGGTCGTGAATTTAGCACAGTGGAGACAACGGACAGGGCAAGACCTGCATTCGCTCATTGCACTGCCTGGCGCGCTTTTTATGAATGTCACCGGGAATGATTACCACCTCTCAGCCAGTTCGCCAGCTCGGGATGTTGGGGTTGTCTTGGCTGATGTGAAGACGGATCGTGATGGGATCATGAGGCCGATTGGGTCGACATCAGACATAGGGGCGTATGAATATCGTGGGAGCTCGGATACCACTCCACCATTGCCTCCCAGAGGATTGCGGGTTGTGAATCTTCTGCCATGTCATGATGTGCGGTGTAGGGTTTCGTAGGACTGATTGGATTCGACAATGTTCACGTTTCTTTACCCGCAGGTACAATGCATGTTTTGTTGAGGAACTTTTCGATGGAATGAGCGGTATGCCAACTGAGAGTCTGGTGATGTGGAGGTTGTCATTCGTGCCTATGCTCCGAAACGTCCGTTCATGTTTCGCTTGGAGGCACCTGATCGCAGTTCCAGTCGTGTTGATAGGGACCGTGATTCTGAGCCTTGTGACATATGCTGGTGGGCTGCAGCCTTCTCCTGAAGAAATAGCCGAGCATGCTGGGTCTGTGTGGGATAGCGGATCTGCCACGGCGGCTCTTGAAATCATTGACCAAGGCCTTCAAATCTACCCACAGGCTGGTGGTTTGTACAAATTACACGGCGATATTCTCTCCACCTTTCGAGATCCCAAGGAGGCGGTTCGTGCATATGACCAAGCTCTCACCGCGCAGCCCGCTGCGCTGAATGTCCATTGGGCGAAGTGGGCCCTGTTGGTCCGGTGGGGGCAGGAAGAGGAGGCGATTACAGAACTGCATGCTATTGCAAGAGCTGATGCGAAGAATCCACTCGTCCATTGGCGATTGGCGCAGGAGCTTCGGAAGCTGGATCGCTTGGAGGAGTCGGTAGAGTTCTATAAACGAGCGGTCGAATTGAAACCTGAATTTCTTGGTTGGCGGCTGGCTTTGGCGCGTGCGCGGTTCGATGTACTCGACTATCCAGGAACTGAGGCGGACCTTCAATATGTGTTGCAGCATGTTGCAATCGGCTCACCGCTTGAGCTCCCCGCGAAGAATCAACTTGCACAACTCCATGAATCGATGGAACGGGGTCGGCGCTTTCAGCCGACCCTGACTCCTGCCGCCACGGCCGATCAATTGAAGGAGTGGGCCACCATTCGGTCCGAGGCATGGAAACTGTTTGAAGCTGGACGCTTTCAGGAGGCCGAACCGGTGTATCGTCGGCTGCTGCATCTCAATCCCGATGATCCGGTCGCCACCCATCAGCTGGGACTCACACTCATGCAGTTAGGGCGCTGTGAGGAGGCGCTGGCGGTCTTCGGCAACATGTCCAATCTGAACCCAAGCGAGGAAGATTTCGCAGATACGACGTATCGAATGGGGCAGTGCTATGTCGAATTAGAACGATGGGAGGAGGCGTTCATCCACTTTCAGATGCTCTATGACGCGGCCGTTGAGTTTGAACAAGCCAATAGGGATGTGCCTATTCCAGCCGGTACCCGCGTGTTGGCGAAGGACAAAATCGCTCGGTGGTTGGACAAAGTGAAGCCTCACGTTCCAGAGCTGGTGAAGTTGAAGGACGAGGAAGTAAAGCGAGAGAGAGCATCGAGTGGCCAAATACCCTCACTGTCTGAAGAATCTCTGTATGCGAAGGCTGTGGAGAGGCTGAAGCCACAGAAAACGCTGGATACCGGAGCAGCGATCGTAGGGCGCGATGCGGATTTCAGCTGGTTTCGGTTCGTGATTTCGTCGACCAAGGTTGTGAGGGATGACTTTCCCACTGGTGCCCATGAGTTCATCGCGTTAAATCCGAGCGACACATTCTCCACGGCTCAAGCGGAAATCTATTTGGTGTTTCGGCTCGTGTCAGATTCGTTCGATGCCGTACCGTTGACCGCGCGATGTGGTCTTGAAACATCTGACATGGCTGAAGATCCACGGACGACGGTGCAGGATCGTGTCATGACTACGACGAATGACCGCTCGGGTTACTTTCTTCTGGCTCAGCCCAAAACAGGATGGGCCCCAGGGTATTACCGCTGTGGCCTCTTTGCCGGTGAACAGACTTCGGCCTATTCTTACGTCGATGAAGTACGGTTTCGGATCGTCGAGCCCAGCCCTGTCCAGGGGAATGGTGCAGAGACGACGGTCCACTAGCTGCAATCGGGACTTTCTGTATTTACGGATATAGAGTGGAGAAATGGATCCGCTCAAAACCTCATCGACAGATAATTGGTGGCTGAGGGGCGTCGTCGCGCGATCCGTCGGGATCATTGCTATTGCCCTCGGGTTCGTCATTGGCATGTACGGACTTGATCACCCGGACTCACATTGGCTGCAGACCGCACTGGGATTACTCGTGACCGGGATGGTAGCCCAAGGCTATGCGCTCTATTGCTCGATCAAACGGATGCGGCAACGGAGTCCCTGATGCTTCCATCAACATCAGCTATAGAAGAGGTCCACAGGTAGCCGTGTGGTCTTAGCGCGGATTGGTAATTGATCGTAACCGGGGAATCTTTCAGTCTTTCGAGGTGGAGCGAATAATTGATCCTAAAGGTAACTCGTTCGTTGTCGAGAATATGAATGATTTAGTAGCAGCACGAGCAGCAACTCATCACAAAGGTGTCTGATAACGTTCGGAAAGTTCAAGGTTTCTTCGCTACCAGCTGTACATGTTCTCCACGCAGACGGGTATCCCATATCTCTTGGCAGTTTTCCATGCTGCTTTGGGAGCTATGCAGAGTGTGTGTACCAGACCCACTCTAGGGGGCTCTGAAGCTGTCGTTTCAAGATAGCTTAATCGAGGAGATTGTGATCCTGCTTTCTTAGTGCGCGACGGGTTGCTGGTAATCCACTTCGATCTTGAACCCTAAATCCTCGATCATGCCCCAGACTTCTGGAGCCGGTGCGCCCGGGGTCGTCAGGTACCCGTTCACGAAGACGGAGTCGGCTGGATAGAGCGCCAGCGGTTGGAGGCTGCGCAGATTATGCTCACGCCCGCCTGCGATGCGGATTTCGGTGCGGGGATGGAGGAACCGGAAGAGGCACAACACTTTCAAACAACGTTGGGGTGTCAGCTGGTCGCAGTTTTCCAATGGCGTGCCCGCGACCGGATGCAGGGTGTTGAGGGGAATGGAGTCCGGTTTTACTTCCCGCAGCGCATTCGCCAGTTCGATCAGGTCTTCGTCACTTTCACCCATGCCGACGATACCGCCGGAGCAGATCTCCAGCCCTGCGGCGCGCGCGTTTTTGATTGTCGCCAGCCGGTCTTGGAATGTGTGAGTGGTACAGATCGATGCATGAAAGGCTTCGCTAGTGTTCAAATTGTGGTTCACCCGATCGACACCGGCGGCTTTGAGCCGCTTGGCTTGGGACTCGCTCATCAACCCGAGCGAACAGCAGATTTGAATCGGCACTTCTTGCTTGATGGAGCGAACGGCGCCGGCAATTTCATCGATTTCCCGATCCAACGGACTGCGTCCGCTGATGACGATGCAGTAGCGTTGGGCTTTGGAGGCAGCCGCTCGGCGTGCCCCTTCCATCATCTGCTTCTGTGGGAGGAGATTGTAGCGCTCGATGGGTGCGGTCGAAATCGATGACTGAGAACAGTAATGGCAGTCTTCCTGGCAGGCACCGCTCTTGGCATTCTGCAACATCTGAAGCCGGACGGTTCGACCGAAGTATTTGGATCGGACTTGAAAAGCGGCATGGAGCAGCGCCAATAACTCGTCGTCCGGCGCATTGAGGACCGCATGGCACTCTTCATTGGTCAGAGGTTCGTCGCGAAGCGCTTTGTCGGCTAACGTCATATACGTCATAAAATCCTCAAAAAGGTAACGACAAAATCATCTGATGATCTGTCGATCCGTCGATTGCTCGGATGATATTCAACAGATCCACAGATCAGCAAATTCAGAACTTTACGAGGGAGAAACCTACACGGTTTCAAATGGAGAAGCAATGCCTCGGTAGGGGACTACAGGGGTTGAAGCGGAGTCACTTTCGGTACCTGCCGTGGCCTGCCCGGCTTCGAGCCAGGGCAGAGCCGTGAGCGTGTTCCATTTGGCGCAGCGGCGACAGCGACCGGACCATTCTACGGATTCCAGCTGGCACTGTGTGCAGATATATGGGACGACGACACGTTTCTTGAAACTCAAGGCCTTTTTCAGCTCGACGATGGCTTCTTCGAAATGCTGCTTCCGTAAGTAGAGGTTCGCCATGATCTTGTGGTAGTCCAAGAGATGATCTTGTGGGCCTTCGATTGTTGAGAGACGGTCGAACGCTTCGTCCACCATTTCCAAACGATAATAGAGCTTGCCCAGGTAGAATTGGAGCACCGGGTTCTGCGGGTCCTGCTGCAAGGCCTCCTGGTACACTCGAATGATTTCGCTGGGCTCCCCTTGATCCAAGAAGAGCTCCTCCAGCCGGTGGAGAATGATTACGCTACGCGTTCGTGCATACACTTTTTTTAGGATCTCGACGGCATCCTTGGTTTTTCCTTCGTGGATCAGAATTTCACCGATTCCAATATAGGCAGGAAGGAAACTCCGATCCTTTTTGATGGCCCCTCGAAAATAGCGCCGTGCTTTATCGGGGTGGCCGCGCTCCAGAAGTTGCCGGCCAACCTCATACATACAGCCAAGGAGCAACGCCGCTTCGGCCTGCTTTTCAGCTGCGGGCAGATTGGCTTTTAGAAGGCGGTGTTGAATTTCAAGTGCTTCACCCCATCGTTCCAATCGAATATTGAGGTCTCGCTTTCGGATGAGGGCCGTCAGATTGTCCGGCTCAATTTTGAGGATCTTCTGCAGCGCTTGTAGCGCTTCTTCGTACCGTTTAGCACCTTCTAAGTCTTTGCCCAACTCCAATAGGACCTCGATATTCCGGTCATCTACGCGATGGGCATGCTGATGATGGCGGATGGCTTCTGCAAAATTGTGCTCGGATCGGTAGACATTACCCAGCCACAGCAGGGAATCGACGCGATTGGGGTCGATGGCCAGCGATTTTTCAAACAGCGTAATCGCTTCCATCGTGTGTTTCGACATGAAGGCATGAATGCCGTCTCGGTGGAGTGTGTCGACCTTTTCTTTCCGACGGATAAGCCGGTGGCTGCGCCAGTTCAGAATCAAATGGGCTGTTTGTTGGACACCCACCACAAAGGTCGCCATGACCGCCCCCAAGGCCATGGAAATCAAGACGAGCGTGACGGGGCTGAGTTCGAACTCGGCGCCAGGACTGGTGTGGACCACGACGGTACCGGGATTGAGCTCTCGGAAATAACTATAGATGAAGACGCCGGCGCTGATGAGGAAAATTGTGATCAGCAGTCTGAACATGGCCTAGACCGTCTTTCGAGGGGTGGCCTTCCGGATCACGCGCTTTTTCGGTGCCGCAGTCGGTGGCGTTTCATCTGGAACATGGACTTGCTTCGCATCGCTCCACAATCGTTCCAGCGCATAGTGTAATCGAGCATCCGGCCTAAAGACATGGGCGACGACATCGCCGAAGTCGAGGACGACCCACTGTCCCGATGTCGTACCTTCCATGCTGAGCGGGCGTTCACCCCGCCGAGACAGGACATCGTCGACATGGTCGGCGACCGCACGAGTTTGCCTGTCTGATTCCGCCGACCCGATAACCAGATAGTCAGCGACAGATGTGAGCGGGCCGACATGGAGGACCTGAACGTCCAAGGCCTTTTTATCGAGCATAGCTCTCGCTATGGCAAGAGCCGTGGCCTTCGCTGTGCGTGCGATGCTAGTCCTCCTGATACAGGCTATGATGAAGTATATAAGATTGAACGGGGGGCGGCAACATATTTACCAGCGTTGCGCCGCTGCGGATTCGTCGTCGAATGTCTGAGGCCGACGTTGGGCAGGGGGAGAGTGAGAGACACGTAACTCCCAGACCAGCGGGCAGCGGAATGTCCAATTTTGGCAGAACGCCACTGTCAAGCTGAGCCAGTGTCTGTGTGTCGAGGGCGGGGAGCAGAGGCATGTGAGCCAGTTCCTGGAATGTACGCGGGGGTCTCGGGACTACGACAAAATGGCAACACGCCAAGAGTTCCGTCGGGCGTCTCCATGTTGGGAAATCAAGGAACGCATCGAGCCCAATGATAAAAAAGAGTTCCGTGGACGCCCCATACTGCTGTTGCAACTCACAAACGGTATCGATGGTGTATGATTTTCCGCTTCGCCGGATCTCAACGTCCGATACGTCAAATTCCGGCGTGTCGGCGATGGCAAGCTGTACCATTTCTAATCGGATATTTGCGGGAGCCAGTGAACCGTCGCGTTTGTGGGGCGGGTCGCCGGAAGGGATGAAGAGGATACGGGAAAGGTGCAAGTGTTGGTACACATGATGAGCAATGGCCAAGTGGCAATTATGGATGGGGTTGAAACTACCGCCAAGGAGACCCAAACGGTTGAGACGTGGGGGGGGATATTCCGACTCTTTCGGCATCACGCGACGTGCGCCATTGAAAACCCACTACGGGTCAAAGGATCACCAGATTGTCTCGGTGGATGACTTCCTCATACTCTTGAGGGCCAACCTGCTCGTGAATGTCCTGCGTTTTAAGGCCCTTCATTCGCTGTAGGAGGTCGGATGAAAAGTTCACCAGCCCTTTCGCGAATTCTTTTCCACCCTCGTCGAGACAACTCACCGGGTCGCCAGCTTCAAATTGCCCGCTGATCTGACGGATGCCCGATGCTAAGAGGCTTTTGCCGCGCTGGGTTAAGGCATCGACCGCTCCTTGATCAAGGTAGACTTGTCCTTGGGAGCGAAGCGTGAAGGCAATCCAATGTTTCCGGCTGTTCAATCGCCGCTCCTGGGCTTGGAAGAGGGTGCCTCCTGTGCCGCCTGCCAGCACGTTTGGCAAGAGTCCTGCCTGTTCACCGTTGAGAATAAGTGTAGAAATGCCGTATTCACCGACCTTTTTCGCTGCCCGCACCTTAGTGGTCATTCCGCCTGTGCCCTCAAATGTGCTGGATGCTCCAGCCAAGCGCTCGATATCGTCGGTAATCCCCGCAACGAGAGGAATGAGGGTCGCCGACGGGTTCTTGCGAGGATCTTCTGTGTACAGCCCATCGACATCGGAGAGAATGACCAGGAGGTCGGCATCGGCGAGGTGTGCGACCTCGCTCGCTAGGGTGTCGTTGTCCCCGAATCTGATTTCCTCAACGGCGACGGTATCATTTTCGTTGATGATCGGCACAATGCCGAATCCGATGAGTGCCGTGAGCGTGTAGCGGGCGTTTAAGAACCGGCGGCGGTCGGCCAGATCCTCATGGGTGAGGAGAATTTGTGCGACGTGAATATTGAGACGTTCAAATGCTTTCTCATAGGCCCACATGAGCCGGCTTTGTCCCACTGCAGCGGCGGCCTGTTTGACCGGGAGATTTTTCGGATATTCCTTTAACTGTAACTTTCGGATGCCGGAGACGATGGCACCGGATGAGACGATGAGGACTTCCCGACCGGTTGCTCGGAGACTCGCCACCTCATTGGCCAATCGTTCAATCTGTTCAGGGCGTAATCCCTCTGCCCGCGACGCGATCAGACGGCTGCCGACTTTGATTACGATGCGCTTGGCTTGTGTTAAGAGTTTGTCTCGCATGACGCCTTCCGTAAACCGTCCACCTGCTTCCCAACGTATGCGATCAGGTCATCGAGGCCTTGATTAGTTGCAGCTGAAATCGGCAGGCATGGATAGCCGTGGCGTTTGCAATAGGTCTGCAATGTCCTCAGCCGATCGCTTGAACCGAGCACGTCGAGCTTTGTCGGGACAATGGCAAATGGGCGATCACGTAGCAGGGGATCGTACGCCGCGAGTTCCCGACGCAACGTCTTCACGCTATCGATGGGATCCTCTGAGGCCCATTCGGACACATCGATGAGGTGGAGCAGGAATGCCGTGCGTTCGATATGGCGGAGGAATTGTATGCCCAGCCCCTTTCCTTCATGGGCGCCTTCAATCAAGCCAGGGATATCGGCGACGACAAAGCTGCGATCGGAACCCCAGCGTACCACGCCGAGGTTTGGAACGAGGGTGGTGAAGGGATAGTCAGCAATTTTAGGGCGTGCAGCGGACATGGCGGCGATGAGGGTCGATTTGCCGGCATTCGGAAACCCAACCAGTCCCACGTCGGCCAACAATTTGAGCTCAAGCTGCAGCACTCGTTCTTCACCTGGAGTGCCTGGGGTGCATTTGGTCGGCACCCGATTGACGGAGGTGGCGAAGTTGCTATTGCCTTTGCCCCCTCGTCCCCCTTGCGCGATGACAACGGTTTGGCCGTTTTCTACGAAATCGGCCAAGACATCGTGGGACTGATCGTCATAGACGACCGTTCCGACTGGAACGGCAATCGTCGTGTCTTCACCGGAGCGGCCGGTACAGTTTGATCCGCTGCCAGGTCGCCCGTCTTCCGCTTCATAGTGATTCTGATATCGGAGGTCGAGCAATGTCGTCAGTCGATAGGAGGCGGTCATCACGATGTCGCCCCCCTTGCCGCCATCACCGCCGTCCGGGCCGCCTCGAGGAACAAACATCTCTCGACGGAAGCTGCAGACGCCGTTTCCGCCGCGTCCGGCTCGTACTGTGATCCGTACCTCATCGACAAACATCGATTCACACTCAAAAAATGTTCACAGGCTTATAGATGAGGCAGTATACCCGAGCTTTTGACCGGGTGGGAGAGGGAACGATTTTCTCCTGAATCAGAACGAAGCGAGGAGAAACCGAATCAGGATTTGGTAGGGACGGGATAGACGCTGACTTTCCGTTTGGTTTGCCCACCCTCAAACTTCACCACGCCCGTAATCTTGGCGAACAATGTGTGGTCTCTGCCGAGGTCAACATTAAACCCTGGAAAGAACTTCGTCCCGCGTTGACGGACGATGATGCTACCAGCCGTGACCGTTTGCCCCCCATAGGCTTTGACGCCTAGATATTGTGGGTTGCTATCGCGGCCGTTTCTCGATGATCCGCCACCTTTATTTGTTGCCATTGTAGATCTCTCTTATTCCCTTGTCAGGCCGTTGCAATGCTCTTGATCAAGATTTTTGTGAATCCTTGTCGATGTCCGCGGGTCCGACGATAGTTTTTCCGGCGCTTCTTTTTGAACACGGTGATAGACCGCGTACGTCCATGTCGCACGATCTCCGCCGTGACCGTCGCGCCTTTGACGAGGGGTTGCCCGATCAGCACACCTGCATCACCGTGCACGAGGCGGATCTGGTTAAGCTCTACCTGTGCCCCAACGTCTCCCGGCAAGGTTTCGACTTGGATCGTCGCACCTGGCTCCACTCGATATTGTTTGCCACCTGTTTCTATGATCGCGTACATTCCTGTTCCCCTCATTCAGAGAAGCGCTTGTTTAACATGGGATTATGGGACGTGTCAAGCAGAAGAAGCGAGAATCGTTTCATCGATGATGACGTGTCAGGCCCCCTCTTTCGGGGACTAGGATGTCTGTGAAAAAAATCAGTATGGTACACACGGCCCACAGGAAAGCTCTCGGCTTGTGTGAGACACGAATGATTGATCAATCGCAGTAGAGATACTGATCATGGCCATCACCAGCAAGTTTGTCATTCGTACCTATCATCGAATTCCTGTTCGCTGCCAGCTCTATTACATGGGAGGGGACTTTCTAGGAAAAGGGACGGTGATGAACCTCTCTCGCAATGGGTTCCGTGTGCTTGGAGATCACCAGGTAGTGCCTGGGATGGAACTTGTCGTCCGATTAGCCCTGCCTGACAAAGATGAACCAGTTGAAATTCAGAGGGTTGTCGTTCGGTGGGTTCGTGGGTTGTTGTTCGGTGCCAAGGTGGTGACGATGAGTCCGGATGGAGAAGATCGTGTTGGAACGTTCCTGAGTTCCCGTCTTCGTGCCTATTGCGCTTCCTCATAAATTGGTTTCCAGCCTCTCGCCTATATCGATGGCTGGGCAGTTTGCTTGACCCTCGTGTAGCCTCACGCTATAGTCCCGTTGCAAGGTGCATTGGAATCTACAAGAGCCCTTATCCGGGAGATCATCCGCCATGTTGGAACCAGTTGACAAGATTTGGATGGATGGAAAGTTTGTGGCATGGAAGGATGCCACTGTCCATGTCCTGACCCACTCGTTGCATTACGGTCTTGCGGCCTTCGAAGGGATTCGCTGCTACAAAGGTAAGTCTGGCTCAGCAATTTTTCGACTTCAGGAACATGTCGATCGGCTCTTTGATTCGGCTCATATCGGTCTGATGTCAATGCCCTATGACAAGAAGCAAATTGCCGATGCCATCGTCGAAACGGTACGCATCAATCGACTTGAGGCATGTTACATTCGTCCATTGGTCTATATCGGGTATGGTGCCATGGGAGTACATCCGGGAGATAATCCCATCAGGGTGGCCATCGCTGTCTGGAAATGGGGTGCCTATCTGGGAGATGAAGCTCTCGAACATGGCATGCGGGCCTGTATCTCGTCCTTTACCCGGCATCATGTGAATGTGTCCATGACCAGGGGAAAAATATCCGGGTACTATGTGAACTCGATTCTGGCGAAGCAACAAGCGAAGGCTGACGGTTATGATGAAGCCATCCTCCTCGACCCGGAGGGCTATGTTGCAGAAGGCACCGGGGAGAATGTGTTCATTGTTCGGCGAGGGTGCTTAAAAACGACGCCTCTGACGTCGGTGCTTGAGGGCATCACAAGGAACTCAGTGATTGAGTTAGCGCGTGAGCGAAATATTCCGGTAGTGGAAGAACGATTCACCCGGGATGAAATGTATATTGCCGATGAGGTGTTTGTGACCGGGACAGCCGCGGAATTGACGCCGGTACGAGAAATCGATCATCGCCGAATCGGAGCGGGCAAGCCCGGCCCCATCACGTCGGCTCTTCAGAAATCATTTTTTTCGATTGTGCGAGGAGAAGACCCTGCACATCGGTCTTGGCTCACCCACGTCTAAAGCTCTGTTCACATAACAGCCGTCGTCGTTGCCCGAGGACGCGAAGTTTCCCACGCTCTAGGGGCGGTGATGACGGAGGTTGTTTCGCGACAACTGCCTAACGATCAGTGTCCAGCAGAAGGTGTTTCCCCAGATGGGTGTGATTCAGTTGAAGATTGCGCCGGTGCTGCTGGCGGCTGTGCCGGTGCCGTAGTGGAAGGTGTTGCCGCTGGTTGGCTGTTCTGCTGCATGTCGATTACGGTCGAGGCAAAATTTCGTTGCTTGGCCAAAATGGCCAGACTGAAGGACGTCAGCATGAAAATCGCTGCGACGACGACGGTGAACTTGCTCAAAAAGTTGGCCGGTCCGCGGCTGCCGAACACCGTCTGACTGGACCCGCCGAAAGCGGCGCCGATCTCTGCTCCCTTCCCTGATTGAAGCAGGATAGCTCCAATCATCAGAAAACATACCAGGACGTGGAAAATCACAATCAGTGTGTAGAGCATGAGACCTTAGACTCCGGTTGAGCGAGTAGCTGATGTAAGTCTGACGATTGTAGCAAAGGAATCCACTTGGAGACAAGCACCACCGATCAGCGCACCGTCCACCTGGTCTGAGGAGAGGAGTAACTCAATGTTCTGCGGAGTCACGCTTCCACCATAGAGAATCCTGATCGTTTCAGCAACGGTCGACGACCAGGTGGCCGTGAGGAATTGTCGAATCGTTCGGTGAGCGGCAACGGCTTGATCGACGGTGGCCGACTTCCCGGTGCCGATGGCCCAGACTGGTTCGTAGGCAATGGTGACGGACGTCACTGACTCAGCAGTCAGGCCCGCTAAGCCGGCGTGCAGTTGTTGAGTGAGGACGGTGTCAGTTGTTCCACGTTCCCGCTGCTCAAGTGATTCGCCGATGCAGAGGATGGGGCGGAGTCCATGTTTGAGAGCGGCCCGAATCTTTTTGTGGATGCTGTCGTTCTGTTCGCTGAAAATCGTTCGCCGTTCCGAGTGGCCGAGAATGACGTAACGGCATCCGAGCTCCTTGAGCATTGGTGCGGAGATCTCTCCCGTATAGGCCCCCTGGTCCTCCCAGAACATATTCTGCGCGCCGAGCTGAATAGTCGACGATGGACTGAGCGCAACACGGGCTGACTCCAATGCCGTGAAGGGAGGGGCGATCACGAGCTCGACGCCTTTGGAGATCGTCGAAAGACGGTCGTTGAGTTCATGCACAAAACTCGATGCCTCGGCAGCGGTCTTGTTCATTTTCCAATTACCGACGATGAGAGGGGTACGCACGATGATGTCCGAATCTCTATTGGAAATAGGTTAGAAAGGATCGCGATCAGTTGGTGCGATCGGGAAGTGCCGCGAGGCCGGGAAGTGTTTTGCCTTCGAGTAACTCCAATGCCGCACCACCTCCCGTGGAGATGAACGACATGTTCTCTGAGACGCCGGCCCGATGAACGGCCAGAGAGGTCTCACCACCGCCGACAATCGTGAGCGCATAGGCATCCGCAATCGCATGGGCCATGGCTAACGTGCCGCGGGCATAGGCATCGATTTCAAAGACCCCCATCGGTCCGTTCCAGAGGATGGTCTTGGCATTTTGGACCGCCTCATTGAACAGTTTGACGGAGGCTGGACCAATATCGAGTGCATACCATCCTTTCGGAATCTCCTGGACGGGGACAATTTTTGTTTCAGCTCCGACTTCTCGGCTCGCCGCTACGACACAATCGACCGGGAGATAAAATTTCACTCCACGTGAGAGAGCATGGTCTTCGATGCCTCTGGCAAAATCCAACATATCCATCTCGCAGAGAGAATTACCGATCTCCATGCCTTTCGCTTTCAAGAAGGTAAACGCCATACCGCCGCCGATGATGACCTTGTCGACTTTCTTACCCAAGTTTTCAATGACGCCGATCTTCCCGGAGACCTTGGCTCCTCCGAGGATGGCGGCAAACGGCCGAACAGGATTGGCAACGGCCCCTTCAAGGTATTCAATCTCTTTTCTGAGTAAGGCTCCCGCTGCCGCATCTTTAATGTGTTTCGTGATGCCGACCGTTGAGGCATGGGCACGATGCGCGGCTCCGAAGGCATCATTGATGAAGACATCGGCAAGGGAGGCAAGCGCTTTGGCGAAGGTATCGTCGTTTTTTTCTTCTTCGGTGTGAAAGCGAAGGTTTTCCAGTAGTAGGACGTCACCCTCCTTCATCTTAGCCACCAGCTTCTCTACGGCCGGACCAATGCAATCCGGGGCAAAGATGACTTCTTTTCCGAGGAGTCGTCCAAGACGTTTGGCCACCGGAGCGAGGCTATATTTGGGGTCAAACGCACCCTTTGGTCGGCCAAGGTGTGAGCAGAGAATGACTTTGGCACCTTCGTCGACCACCCGATTGATGGTTGGCAGAGTGGAGCGGATACGGGTGTCATCGGTAATCTGCAAGGATTCGTCCAAGGGGACGTTAAAATCCGCCCGGATAATGACCCGTTTGCCACGAAGTTGCACATCATCGATGGTTTGTTTGTGCAAGTTCATGGAACACTCCTTCAGTTAAGTTCGGTCAGTAATAGAGATTGGATGAATGAGTGAGAGGGCCTGCTCGATCATCCCCGGTATATATAGTCACTTCGATGCGGTCGATTTTCCTGCCAATACCTTCACGAGGTCGCGCACTCGACAGGAGTAGCCCCATTCATTGTCATACCAAGCCGTCACCTTGACGAGGCGTTTGTCCACGACGTTGGTGAGCGGGGCATCGACGGTAGCCGAGTGATGGTCTCCCTTTTGGTCGATTGAAACGATAGGATCTTCCGAGTACTTCAAAATACCTTTCAGTGGACCGTCGGCGGCTTTCTTGAACGCGGCATTGACGGAGGCGATATCGCAATCCTTTTCGGTTTCGACGGTGAGGTCCACGAGCGACACATTGGGAGTCGGAACTCGAATGGCGAGCCCATCCAACTTGCCTTTGAGCTCCGGGATCACGAGATGGAGGGCTTTGGCCGCGCCTGTGCTGGTTGGAATCATCGACATACCCGCCGCCCGTGCGCGTCGAAGGTCCTTATGGGGAAGGTCCAACAGCTGTTGATCATTGGTATAGGAATGGATGGTCGTCATAATCCCATGCTTGATGCCGAACGTTTCCAGCAAGACTTTGGCGACCGGGGCTAGACAGTTTGTCGTGCAGGATGCATTGGAGACAATGTGATGCGACTTGGGGTCAAATTTGTCGTCGTTGACACCTAATACGATGGTCACATCGGGATCCTTCGACGGGGCGGAGATAATGACATGCTTGGCACCGGCAGACAGATGTTTTCCGGCTGCCTCCCGGTCGGTAAACCGACCGGTCGATTCGATCACGACATCGACGTTCAATGCCTTCCAGGGCAGTTCCTTCGGGTCCTTGACCGCGAGGACAGTGACGGGTGTTCCATCAACAAGGAGCTGATTTTCCTTCGCTTCAACGTCGGCCGGCAGCGTGCCATGCACGGAGTCGTACTTCAGTAGGTAGGCGAGGGTCTTTGCGTCTGTGAGGTCGTTGATGGCAACGATCTGAAGATCCTTGTCGCCCATCGACGCGCGAAACACGTTACGCCCGATACGTCCAAATCCATTAATTCCAATCCGAATGGCCATGGTGTAATCCTCTACGTACAAATATGTTTGGATCAGTGCAACCAGATGGTGCGGTACAAGTGTCGATAGTATCGATGGACTTTCCTTCTTGTCAAGATACAACGATCCGGAATCACCTCGTCAAAATGTCGGTGCAAGTGGGAATTGCCGGTTCCTGAGAGCCCCGGTCTCTTGCTTCCCATTCCAGCTCTCGCTAGAGTTTCGATGCGTATTGACCCAGCACAGGACTTCGATATGAACCAGTCATTGGTGGAACAGGCAGTACAGGCATTGGAATGGCCTCGAATTCTCGAGTTCCTTGCGCAAGGGGCACAGTCGACGATCGGAGTTGCCCGGTGCCGAGTCCTTCCGCTCGCGAACGAGCTGGAAGAGGCGCGGACACAGCTGCAAGAGACAACCGAGATGGTGAGAGTCTTGGAGGGGAATGATCCGCTGCCGGGATTGTCATTTCCAGATATTCGTGAGCAGTTGAGACGAGCACAAAAAGGGGGGGCGCTTGAAGCCGGCGAGTTACGGGACTGTATGATCACACTGACGCTGTTGGCCGATCTGGAGCGATATGCCGAGTTACACAAAGCCGAGATGCCGGCCATCGCGAAGGTGTTAGCACCCCTCCATGTCACAAAAGGGTTGCGGGAAGTGCAGAGAGCCATTGAAGGTGCGATTCAGGCGGACGGCTTCATGAAGGACACCGCGTCTCCGGAGCTCCGGCGGCTGACGCATCACGCGCAGGGGTTGAAACAGGAGATACGGGAACACTTGGAGCAGATCCTCCACTCCCGGCGGTATGAGGACATCCTCCAAGAGTCATATTTTGCACAGCGAGAAGGACGTTATGTCGTGCCGGTGAAGGCGGATATGCAGGGGAGGGTTCCTGGGATTGTGCATGATGTGTCGGCCAGTGGAGCAACCGTCTTTCTGGAACCACGTGAGTTGGTTGATTTGAACAATTCCATCAAAGTGGCGGACTTGGAGATTGAGTGGGAGATACGTCGCATCTTACGGGAGCTCACGGTAGTCGTTGCTTCCAAAGCGGAGGAGATTGCTCAAGGGATTGAGGTGTTGGCAGCTTGTGACGTCATTCGAGCGAAGGCTGAGATGAGTCGTCGGTTGAAATGTAATCCAATCACGTTGAATGACGAGGGCCGTGTCCTGCTCAAGCATGCGCGGCACCCACTACTGCTCATGGCGAAAGAACGGGTCGTTGCAAATGATATTGACATGGATGAAACCGTTCGGGTCCTCGTGATCTCCGGGCCGAATACGGGAGGGAAGACCGTTACGCTCAAAATCGTCGGGCTGTTTGCACTCATGGTGCGAGCTGGTTTGCATCTGCCCTGTGCACCGGAGTCTGAAATGGGACTGTTTACCGATCTCTATGCCGATATCGGGGATGCACAGGATCTCAGTCGTGATCTGTCCAGCTTTTCCGCTCACATGACCCACATGATCCGGCTGCTTTCAGAACATCAGTTCCAATCAGCAGGGGACCAACCCACTACCCCGCGTTCGCTGGTGCTCCTTGATGAGCCGGTGACCTCGACCGACCCACAAGAAGGAGCGGCGCTGGCTGAGGCCTTGCTCTGTCGCTTGGCTGAACTGAACATGAAGGTGGTGGTGACGACCCATTATGGGGCGCTCAAAGAGTTGGCCCAGACCACACCCGGCTTTGTAAATGCTTGTGTGGAATTCGACGTGAAGCAGATGGCGCCGACCTATCGCGTCTTCATGGGAATTCCAGGCGGTTCCTCGGCATTGGAGATCGCCGACCGTCTCGGAATGGACAAAAATATTTTAAGCGAAGCCAGGAAGCGGCTGCATCAGAATGATCACCGTCTCGATGCCATGCTGGCTGATTTACAACGGACACAACGCCAACTGGCCAACGACGCAGAAAAGGTTCAGCAGGCTCGACAGGAGGCCGAACAGGCCGCTCGCGAAGTCCAGGCCCTTCGAGTCCAGCTCGAGCAAGCGGAGCAAGAGGCCAAGCGAGGGCTCAAAAAGAAAATCGGTGAACAGTTTCAGCGGGCGCGGGCAGAGGTGCAAGCCACGGTTGACTCACTCAAGCGCGAACAGAAGCTTATCAAAGCCAAAGAAACGCACGCACGGTTGCGAGAGTTGGAAACAAAGGCCAGGCAAGAACTTACCCCGTCCGGTCCGGTGATCCCGGTAGAACAGCTCCGTATCGGGGACGCTGTCGAGATTGCTGCGTTGGGTATGGTGGGGAGTTTGTTGGAGGCGCCTCTCGGGAAAAAACGCGTGCGCGTGAAGGTCGGCGAAGGTGAGGTCTTGGCCAGTGTCTCGAATCTCGTTGGTCTTGCGCGTGAGTCGGAAGGCACTACTGCTGCGCCCACACTACCAGTTGCAAACCCACGGCGAGTTTCGACGAATAACGGGTTAGGATTAGATGAACAGACAATAGTCGATGTGCGAGGCCAGGCGGCAGACGAAGCGCTCGATCAGGTGGTGGCGGCCTTGGATCGAGCGGCATTAGACGGAGCCCCCTATCTCCGAATTATTCACGGCCATGGTACCGGCCGACTCAAGTCTGTCTTGCGCGAGTACCTGAAAGATTCACCCTATGTCGCCAATTTTCGTCCCGGTGATCGCACTGAAGGTGGGGATGGGGTGACGGTGGTGAAATTGCCGTAGATGTTTTGGCGCATGCCGGGACATACAATGTGGCGTGCTTCAAAATATGTCGATTCTTTCTCTGTATCGGTTCTGATCCATCTCCGTATCTAACTCGATACCGTACCTGATTCGAATCAACCTATCCTCTATCTTCTTGCATCCCATTACACGGTATAACTATCTGTACTTACAGTAGTTTGTTGTATTGCGGTGCTTGGAGTCTTATCTGGTATCGAGTTTGCTCAATACTTCCATGTGTCAACACCAGAGGGAAGTATTTGCACACGAATGATAAATGGAGATAGGAGGGCATCATGCGGAAAACAAAATTCTTTGAAATGCGGAATCCGAAGACACCTGAAGTGAAGCGCCTGAGGGAGTTGGAGCAGGAGAACGACTTACTCAAGCTCCTTTATGTGGATCTCTTACAGAAGTCGATGGCGATAAGGGATGGGATAGGCAAGAATGCGCACGTGTGGTAGATGAACGGACATAGAAAAATATTATCTCATCGCGACAGTTCGTACTCGTACGAGCTGAGGGGAAGGGGCAACTATGAAGAGTACGCGTGGGGGCTCATCAAAAAAATCGAAGCCAAAAGACAATCTACGCCATAAGCCAAAACCGAAGCCCAAACCCAAACCCAAACCTTCCTCCGAGATAACGCTTCCGATCATCTTTACCGATCGGTCAGCCTTTGACTCATTTGTCGGGGCCTATTCGCTGCTGACATTGGATGCGCCGGACCATGTGAATGAGAATGCTGCGATGTCAGTGTACGAGGCCACCTACGGTGACCTCATCACCTTTACCTTCGACCGACAGGGCGGTGTAGGAGTGAATAGTGATGGGACTGTGACGTTGGGTCGCTCAACTCTTGCGGCCAAGGGGACCGTCTTGCAACCTGTGACGGCGTTTGGATTTGACATCGTCAGTGGAGATTCTCGCGGAGTCGCTCACCTCATGGTCAACGGGGTGGATCTCACCATTGCTCTGGCCGATGTGCAGTTTATCGGTTTGGCCTCGACCACGCCAGTTAACATGACTGTTCACTATTTTGCGCAGTTCCCAGATCCCCAGGGAGGCGGGGCCATTGGCGGGTTCACCATCGATAACGTGGCCATCAAGACTTCAGTTTGAGTCCGCAGTCTGATATCCAATTACCTGTCGGGAGCCAGCAGCCTGACGTGAGGCTTCACTCATAAGGCTGGGGCATATCTAGGTCTGATCATCTGTTCAATGGAGTTTGTGCACAGTAGCATTCATTCAAGCTTCGTGTAACTGCATCTCCACATGCTTTGACCCGAAGGCGTTGGGCATTCCCTCACAGCGTTTTGAGATACTCTACCAGTGCATCCTTGTCCTTGTCCGGTAGATCGGTGCCAAAGGTGTGGCCTTGGTTGCTGCTCGCACGCTGGCTTACGTCGAATGGTGTCCCGATCCGTTCAATGTCCTCACGCAATATTTGGCGCTCTCGTTCATCCGTGAGTCCGATGGTGTCAGCTTCTAGTTTGGTCGTGACGAAGCCGACTTTGACTGGATTGTAGACGTTGTATCCACGGAAGAAGACCTTGGGGCGTTTCTCGACTGGTTCCAAGAGGTCACGTAGCGTCGGCACGGCTCCATGATGCAGATAGGGAGCTCGAAGCCAGATGCCATCAAGGAAGGAGGCGACATAGCCGATCAGCGGTTCCTCGACCAATCCTTTGCGCTCCAGGCCAAATCCGCGCACGACTCGATTAGCCTTGATCGCTGCATCCTTGCTCCACGTGTCGAGCCGTTCTCGATCAGTCCCCACGTCCCCGATGGGTACACGCGTTCCAGTGCGGTCACTGGCGTGGCATGAGGCGCAGGCCTTGTCGAAGATGGCCTTGCCTGTTGTTGCTTT
>FRDC01003662.1_pt1 | contig 54017 bp, 35 predicted proteins | sample 1106171 | NCBI WGS metagenome assembly FRDC01 (sample SAMEA3930566, study PRJEB13176) | freshwater metagenome | biome: Drinking water system; feature: drinking water; material: water | place: Singapore | collected 2014-12-20 | reverse complement strand
AATTTCCTTGCTTAATATAATTTTCGTCATCATTATTCTTCATTGCCTGACGATATTGATCATCTTTTAAATCCTTATAAAATTTCATTGAATCGGCTTTATACTCACGCATTCCATCCTTTGCCTTCCACAATTGTTCGGTATAAAATTCTTGTTCATTGAAATTTCCTTGCTTAATATAATTTTCGTCATCATTGTTTTTCATTGATTGACGATATTGTTCATCTTTTAAATCCTTATAAAATTTTACAGAATCGACATTATACTCACGAATTTTATCTTTTCCTTTATAAAATTGTTCAACATCGTATTCAGCTTGATCAAAATTTTGCTGTCGGTTATATGAAAATTCGGCATCTTGGTGAAGTGCCCCTCTATAAGCTTCATTTCTAACATCAATGTATTCGCGCGTTGAATCTACTTTATACCATCGCATCTCATCTTTCGTTTTAAATAGCTGCTCACGAACAAATTCATTACTGTCAAATTCGTCTTGTTGAGAGAGAGAATTTTTATTGTCTTCACTCATGTGGTCTTTGTGATACAATTGGTTTTTATCATTAATGTTTACAAAATTTTGTTCCTCTTCATATTTTTCTTGACGCTTTGCTTCTTCAAGTAATCGCTGGCCATCCAACACACCTTGACCGGTTACAATTGTTCCACTATGCACCAATTCATAATGATTAGGATCTTTTTTATTTAACTTGTTCAACATTTTTATACAGGCTTCAATTTGCGCAGGCGGATAAGGATCGTCGGAGTTTAATTTTTGAGCACGTTCATAAAGCTCTTTGGCATCAACAAAATTATTTCCGCCAAAATATTCATCGGCTTTCTTAATAATATCGGCATACATTTTTTTACGAGCCTCTTGCGCTTCTGCTTTCAATTTAATGGAACGTTTAATTTGATCGGTAGCATATTTATCGTTTTCTTTTGCGCGCAAAGCATCACGATAAGCATTTATTGCCGGATCAAAATTTCCTGCACTTAACTCAGAATTTCCTCTTTCTATCGCTTCTTTGTAAGCAGCGTCTTTTTCCTTCGCAGCGGCTTGATTTTTTGCCATGTTAAATAAATCATTCTTGATTTTATTCATATCGTCAATTCTCTTTTGCGCCACAACATCATTTTGCTTTACACCAAGCGCTTTAGTAAATTGAACAATTGCATCATCATATCCTTTCGCCGAAGCCGCCTTTTCTCCTTCGTCCATGTATTTTTTATACAACGCTTCGGCTTTTGCTTTATTGGCTTCATCATTCGCCAGTTCAAGTAAAAATCGCTCACATTCCTTTATTTGATTTTGAGCATACGTATTATCGGGACGTTGTTTTAAGTAGCGTTCATAATAACTTTTTGCATCGGCATAATTTTTATCGCTAAATTCTTTATCGGCGGCTGATAATAATTTTGCCAACATTGCTTCCACTTCCTTTTTCTTGGCATCAATTCTTTCATTGGCTAATTCAATTCTCTTTTTTGCAAACTCATCGTTAGGAATAACTACTAACGCATTATTGTATTCAGTTATTGAAGCGGTAAAGTCACCTCCGTCAAAAAACGCATTCGCTTTTTTAATAATCTCATCGTATTTCTTTTTTGCAACAGCAGTACTTAGCGCATTTGCTGCCTCTTGTTTCGCTTTTATGGCTTGTGCTTTTTTAGCTGTTGCATCGGCATCTCCACCTTTTACTCCAAGCGCACCATCATAAGCAGCAATTGCATCGTCAAATTTATTTCCCTTAAACGCAACATCTCCTTTCATCATAAAGTCTTTATACAATGCTTCAATTTTAGCTTTTTCAGCTGCTGATGCTTCTTTCTCTTTAAGCTTTAATTCACATTCGGCAATTTTACCTTTTACATAAGCGTTATCGGGCCGTTGTTTTAAATATCTTTCATAATACCCTTTCGCATCCGCATAATTTTCGGCAGCGTAATCTTTGTCGGCCTGATCCAATAATTTTTGCAACAATGCTTCAGCTTCTTTAGCACGTTCATCCAATTTTTGATTTGCTTTTTCAATTTGACCTTTTGCAAATGAATCATCAGGAATATAGGTTAATGCGGTAGTATATTTGTCAATTGCTGCTTTAAAATCTCCACCATCAAAATCTTTTTGCGCCTTCGCAATAATATCATCATACAATTTTTTGTTTTTTGCAGCATCGGCTTGTGTTTGTTGATCCTTTAACCATTGTTCTTTTAATGTTGTCGCATCAGCAATTTTTTGATTTGCTAAGGCATCATCAATTTTAAAAATCAACGCTTTTTTATAATCTTCAATAGCTTTATCAAATTCTTTAGATTCGACTTTAACATCACCTGCTGCAATTGCATTTTCAAAATCTTTTTTCTTTTTAGCTTCGGCATCGGCTAACGATTTATCGGCTAATTCTTTTTGATAAGCGGTTTTCGCGTCAGTGGCTTCTTTGATTTTTGTGTTTGCAGTTGCGTCATCAAATTTTGTTAAAAGCGCTTTTTTATATTCTTCAATTCCTTTATCAAAATCTTTTGCCGTTACTTTTGAATCTCCGGCAGCAATAATCGCATCAAATTCACTTTTCTTTTTTGCATTTGCATCAGTTAATTCTTTTTCTTTAATGCGTTTTTCACATTCTATAATTCTTTCTTTAGCGTAGGTATTATCAGGTCGTTGCTTTGCATACCGTTCATAATAGCCTTTTGCATCGGCGTATTTTTCAGCAGCAAAATCTTTGTCGGCCTGATCCAATAATTTTTGCAACAATGCTTCGGCTTCCTTTTTACGTTCATCTAATTTTTGATTTGCTTTTTCAATTTGAGATTTTGCAAAAGCATCATCAGGAACAAAAGTTAATGCAGTATTGTATTTGTCAATCGCCGCTTGAAATTCGCCGGCATCAAAATCTTTTTGAGCTTTAGCAATAGTTTCGTCGTACAATTTTTTCTTTGAAGCTAAATCAGCCTTTGAAGCCAATTCTTTTTCATAGGCATATTTTGCATCGGTTGCTTCTTTAATTTTTGAATTTGCAGAAGCATCATCAACTTTTAACGCTAAAGCTTTTTTGTATTCCTCAATGGCTTTATCAAATTCCTTTGACGATTGTTTTGTATTTCCCGAGGCAATAAAACCATCAAATTCAGATTTCTTTTTCGCGTTAGCATCAGCCAACGCTTTGTCCGCTTGCTCTTTCTCCCATAAAGTTTTTGCTTCTGTTGCAGATTTAATTTTATCGTTTGCCAAAGCATCATCAACTTTCATAGCCAATGCTTTTTTAAATTCTGTTATGGCTGCATCAAATTCTTTGGTTGAAAGTTTAGCCTCGCCTCCCGAAATCATTGCATCAAATTCGGTTTTCTTTTTCGCGTTAGCATCGGCTAATGCCTTATCGGCTTGTTCTTTTTCCCAAATTGTTTTTGCATCGGTCGCTGATTTTATTTTTGCAGTTGCGGTAACATCATCAACTTTTAATGCCAAAGCTTTTTTATACTCAATGATTGCCGCTTCAAATTCTTTTGATGAAACTTTCGCATCTCCTGCCAAAATTATTCCGTCGAATTCTGTTTTCTTTTTTGCATTTGCTTCGGCTAATGCTTTGTCGGCTTGTTCTTTTTCCCAAACCGATTTTGCAGCTTTAGCCTCAACTATTTTTTTATTAGCCGCGGCATCATCAATTTTTAAATTTAGTGCCATTGTATATGCTGCAACAGCATCATCGAATAATTTGCCGGTAACCTTAGTATCACCATCAGCAATAAACTTATCGAAATCGGCTTTTTTCTTGTCCGCATCAGCTTTTGCTTGCGCATCTTTTTCAGCAGCCACTTTAGCGTTTTTTGCATCGGTAATTTTCTTGTCTGCTTCTGCATTATTTACACCGGTTGCTTTTGCCGATTCATAATTGCCAATTGCTTTATCAAAATCTTTCGCAGTGAATGAGGAGTTCCCATCAGCCATAAATTTATCAAAATCGGCTTTCCTCTTATCGGCTTCTAATTTCGCGGCTTGATCGGCCTGATATTTTTTATACGCTTCTTCAGCATCAAATTTCTTCTTTTTTACATCAGGATTATCAAACTTCAGCAAGGCATCATTGTATGTTTTGATTGCCGTTTCGTAATTTTTCGCTTGAAATTCTTTATCTCCGCGTGCAACCAAATCATTAAATTCTTTTTCCTTAGCAGCTTTATTGGCGGCTTCAGAAGCAGCAGCATCTTTTGCTTTTTTTGCGCTGCTTAATCCGTTAGTTGCCTCAGTATCGCCCGGACGAAGTTTTAACGCTTCGTTATATTGCACAATAGCTTCATCAAATTTATTGGCTAAAACATTTTTTCCTGCATTTGCAATGAGGTCGTTGTATTTTGCCTCATTCTCCATGTCCTTCTTAATGAAATCATCTATTTCTTTTATTTTTTGATCAGGCAAAGTTTCTGAAGGCTTTAAAGTTTTAGCCTCTTTATAAAAATTCTTCGCTTGTGAATAATCTTTTTCTTTAAATGCTTTATCAGCCTTTACTAAAGCATCATTGTAAGTTTTATCAACATCAGCCTTTTTTGCATTCTCAGCATCTTTTATTTTTTGATTAGCTAATGCGTCATTTGGTTTTTTTGTTAGTGCTTGTTTATAGGAAGCTATTGCATTATCGTAATCTTTAGTTTTAAACTTATCGTCACCTGCTTTCATAAAAGCGTCGTACTCTTTTTGCAATACCGCTGCTCCTTGAAACTCTTTGTATTTTTGTTGAGCTATTTCTAATTTTTTAATTACATCAGTTGCAGCTTCGGGTTTAATTGATTTTGCTTCTTCGTATTTTTTAATGGCGGTTTCATAATCATTTGCTTTCATTGCGGCATCGGCAGCAAGCATTGCATCGTTAAACTTTTTTTCTTGAGCAGCTTTTTCTTCTTCTTGCTTTTTCTTTTCTGCTTCAATTTTTTTGAGAAGTTCCTCCAATTTTTTTCTGTACCACTCTATTTCACCCATATTCCAATCCAAATCACCGGTTGATTTATTGTGCTTTATAATTGAACTGCGTTTTGGTTCAACGGTAGAAAAATCAATATTCGGCAAACGTTCAACAAGAGGAATATCAACAGGAATGTCCCAACCTTTTGTATAAACATCTTCATTAGGAATTCCGGTTAAATCAATTTCTACAAATCGCGGAACCATTCCCGATGCGTTAAATACCAACTTGTATTTATTATCGAGTTGAAGATCCGAAATTTTGTATTTACCGCTTGAAGAAGTTGTTTTAGTCTCGATTAATTGACCATTTTTATACACCTCAATGTTTGCACCACCTACACTGGCTTGAGAAACAAAATTGGTAACTCTTCCCTCAACTCGAACCGGTGGTTTTTGATCTTGCGCAAAAGAAAATTGCGTTGCAATTAGCAACAAAAAAAACGAGATAATTTTGCGTATTGTTCGCATGAATTTTATCAGTGTAACTCCCTCTTACGAAATTGTCTTACTCTTATTTACAAATATAGCCTAATTTCGTTCAATGTTGTGAATAAAAAACGGCTATTATAACTCATTTACAGATGCTTAGTTACTGGGAAAACGCGTATTTATTTAAAAAACCCGATTACTTAATTGTAGGAGGAGGAATTGTTGGAATGGCTACAGCGTTTTATTTAAAAAAACAAAATCCTGATAAAGAAATAGTTATAATAGAAAGAGGGTTTCTACCCGACGGTGCAAGTAGTAAAAACGCCGGCTTTTGTTGTTTTGGAAGTGTTACCGAATTAATTGATGACATCGAAAAATTTGGTGAGAATAATGTAAGTGCTTTAGCCGAAAAAAGATTTGAAGGTCTAAAACTTTTGCGTTCAATTTTAGGCGACAAAGCTATTCGATATGAACACGACGGAGGTTATGAAATTTTCGATAATAAAAATGATTTTGAATTCTATCTGAATAAGATTGAATTATTGAATAAACTTTTACACAAAATTGGTTCTAAAATTTATTCAGATGCCTCAAACAGTGTTTCTACATTTGGATTGAATAAGGTAGTGGGAATTATTAAAAATAATTTTGAGGGTCAAATTAACACTGCAAAAATGATTGAGGCATTTTTAAAATTATTACAAAAAATAAATGTACGAATTCACTATGGGATTGAATTAAAATTATTTGAAAATTCTTCAAGCGGTGTGCGTATCGTTGTTGGTAATGATATAGAATTTAAGTGTGAAAAATTATTTATTGCAACAAACGGTTTTGCTAAACAACTTTTACCCGAACTGGATGTTGAACCTGCCAGAGCACAGGTTTTAGTGACTTCACCAATTGAAAATTTACGGCTTAAAGGTAGCTTTCATTATAACAAAGGATATTATTATTTTAGAAATATTGATAACCGAGTATTGTTGGGTGGTGGCCGAAATTTGGATTTTAAAACTGAAAACACATTTAGTGAGGGTTTAACTACGTTAGTTCAAAACAGGTTAGATAGTATTTTAAGGAATGTGATTCTTCCCGATAAAAAATTTAATGTTGAAATGCGCTGGAGTGGAATTATGGGTGTTGGAGGCGAGAAAAAAACAATAGTTAAATCAATCACAAATAATGTTTATTGCGGTGTAAGAATGGGAGGAATGGGAGTTGCTTTAGGAACTTTAATTGGAAAAGAACTTGCCGATTTATCAGAAAAAGAATAATTTCATTCAACAACAAAGGAATTATTACGCAAATTTTCACGATTGTATTTCATTGGTACTTTTGTGATTTGATCAATTAATTTTTTTCCTGTTTCTTCAATTAAGAGTTGACCGGCGGCAGTATCCCATTCCATTGTTGGAGCCATTCGCGGATAAATGTCAGCTTCATTTTTTGCAAGTAATCCAAATTTTAAAGCGCTGCCACGCGATACTAATTCAACCTCTTTACCCGACTTTTTCAAATCCTCAATAAATTCAATAGTCTCTACGCTCATGTGCGAACGACTTGCAACTACTTTAATTGGAGATTTATTTTTACTATTTGAACACGCTAGCTTCCTAGCATTTAAAAAAACTGAAGCACTACTAAAATCCTCATTCGTAATAGCACAAAAATATGCGCCAAAATTTTTCACACTAAAATACAACTCGCCTATAATTGGTGCAAATAACACACTAAGCACGGGCACATGATTATTTACCAGTGCAATATTTATTGTGAATTCACCATTTCGTTTAATAAATTCTTTAGTGCCATCAAGCGGGTCAACTATCCATAATTCGTTCCAATTTTTTCTTTCTTCATACGGAATTAATTTCCCTTCCTCACTAAGAATTGGAATTGATGTAATGCTTAAATGTTTTTCAATTGCATTGTGTGAAAGTTTATCTGCAAGTGTTAATGGGGTATTGTCGTCTTTTAACTCAACATTAAAATCATTGTTGTAAACTTTTTTAATTTCTTCACCTGCCAATAAAGCCGCTTCAATTGCTGAAATTAACTTGACTTGATAATTAGAAAAGTCCATACAACAAAGATAATACTGAAACAACAGTAATCGTATATAAAAGCGTTAATGGCCACCCAAATTTAATATAGTCTTTAAATTTATATCCTCCGGGTCCATAAACCATCAAATTAGTTTGATAGCCGTAAGGTGTCATAAATTCTGCCGATCCTGCGAAAGCTATGGCGAGAAAAAAAGGAACAGGATTTTCAATGTTTAAAATTTGAATCAGTTGAACAGTTACCGGAAACATTATGGCAACAGCCGCTTTATTAGTCACTAAAATAGCCAAAACATTAGTGATGATATAAACCAACAACAAAACTAACGGTAAACTACTTACGAAGAATGCCCAATTGCTTACTTGATGGGCAATTGCCTTATCCAATTGCGAATTAGAAATCGCTTTTCCCAATCCAAGTGCAAGCGCTAATACAAAATAAAGATCAAAATCTACATTTTTACTAAGCTCATTATATTTTACAACATTTAAAAATACGATTACGCAAATAAGCAACAATAATCCTTTAAATAGTGTTAATATGCCAAGTGATGCGAGTACAAATGCTGAAACTAATCCTATAAATAACGCTATGCTTTTCCAGATAGGAACAGGTGAATTTTTTTGAACTTTTGAAACAACATAAATGTCGTGCGATGTGTTTAATCGTTCATCAAAATCTGAGCCGGCAAGTATTAAAAGCAAATCACCCGATTGAATTTTTATTTCACCAATTTTTCCTTTTAGCCGATTTTCACCACGATTTACCGCAATAATTGAGGCATCAAATCTTGACCGAAAATTAGCCGATTTAACAGTCTTGCCAATTAATGACGAGTCGGGCGAAACAATGCACTCAATTACATTCGCACTTAATTCAGAATCAATTTCTGGATCATTAGAAAGGAGTAAACCATTATTTTTTTTTACTAGCTCTGATAAAGTAGAAATTTCACCTGCAAAAATTAAAATATCATCAGAAAATAATTTTGTCTCAGGTCCTACAGCAGAAATAATTTCATTTTCGCGAATAATTTCAACAAGATACGTTCCTTTCAAATTTCGTAATCCGGCTTCCTCAATTGATTTGCCAATAAGTAGTGATGATTTTGAAACAATTAATTCAGAAAGGTATTCGCGTTTTGATTCGGTATAAACTTGAATCGGACTTTTACGATTTGGTAAAATTTTAGGAGAAAAAATAATTAAATAAAGTATTCCGATAACGGCAACTGCAATTCCGGGAATTGTGAAATCAAACATGCCTAACGGTTTAAATTTATTCTCTTCAACAAAACCGTTAACCACTAAGTTTGTTGAAGTACCAACTAACGTAAGTGTTCCTCCAATAATTGTAGCAAATGAAAGTGGAATTAAAACTTTTGAAGGACTTAATTTATTTCTCACTGCCCAATGGTTTACGTATGGCAACAACATTGCAACTAACGGCGTATTATTAATAAACCCCGAAACACCGGTTACCGATGGAACCATTCGGGATAAAAATCCTCGCAACGAAATTCCATCTCTAAAAAAATTTGAAAAAACAATTTCTATGGCATTTGTTTTTTGAATTACATCGCTAACAATTAAGAGTAGCAAAATTACCATCAATTGTTCATTGGCAAAACCGCTTAATACATCAATGCTTTCATTTATTCCCGAAATCAAAAAAATAATATTTGCCAATAAAAAGGCTACAACGGGGCGCATTGCATCTCTGTACAATACAATCATCAACCCAAAAATTACTCCAACTACAATGTATTTTTCAAACATAGAGTACAAAAGTAATGTATTTCTCTACTAATTCGATAGACTTTATATATAATTATCATGGCTTGATTAATAGCGCTTTACATTAATTATTGGAAAAATTATTCAAAATGAATCGTTAGTAATTTTACAGAAAGATAACTGCGATTCTTAAAATAGAATAAGTATATTTATACCAATGAAAAAATATTTACTGTTATTTCTTTTATTTTATGTTGTTGCAAATGCTCAAGGTCAGCGACGCGGAATATATGGTGCCAAAAAAGAAAAATTAGTTGACTTTACGGGTCATAATCGGTTGCATGGATTTCATTTTGCGCCGGGAATCACCTATTCTTTTCCTCCATTTAAAAAAATCAATAAAGAATATTTTAGAAGCGGTGATACCGTTGGTAATTTAAATTTAAAAGGCAAAGGTAAATTTGGTTTGTATTTCGAAGCCGGAATGTATCACCTATTGCCCTATAGCAGAATTTTCAAATATCTTGATTGGAGTATTGCTTATAAAGCCTTAAAAGCTCAGCAAGATTACAATTACTCAACCTCAATTGAATCAACCAATACTAATCTTACTAACGGAAAAGGAACTAACGCATTTAAATATCGCTTTTTAACGGCGAATTTGAATTTAAACAATATTTGGCAAATCGCCAATTACAGTTTTATTCAAAATTCAATCGGGTTGGATTATAATTACGCGCTGTTTGGTAAAAAGGAAGTTTACAATTCAGCATTCGTGAATCCATCAACTTTTGGCAAATCGGTTTTTTCATTGCATTACAAATTAGGATTCGGTTATAAACTTAATAAGTTTTGGTTTATTATTCCAACTTTAGAAACTCCAATTCTTAATTTTATCAAATTTGAAAATTTTAAATCAAGTTTAAATGTTTTCGATATGCGCTATCGACCAATTATTTTAAGTATCCGAATAGCATGGCTGCGAAGACCGCGCGCTAACGAATGCCCACCTTTACCCGGAACCGAAGGTGATAAAGATCGTCAAGATAAATATCAGATGCAAGGCAGATGAAACAAATCGCATTGTTTTCCATATTAAAACTTTCGATTATAAACAATTAATCGTCTCTTCTTATTTAATTACTTCCTTTATATACAAAAGCTCCATTTTGTGATGTCGCGTGAAACCGAATATTTAATTGCTTTGCTTGCTTACGCCATGAATAAATATGTTGTTTATCATTTGATGCGTCGGCCACAAATAATTTATTTCGATATTCTATCGGCATGAATTTAAAACTTAAATGAGGATTATTTTTAATCACAATCAAATTTGCATTGTCAAACAAATCTTTTTTATAATTATATTGAGAAGTAACAATTTTTAATCGAAGTGTGTCAAATAAAATTATTCCATCGCTCATCGCTGAACTATTAATGTCAATAAACTTTGGTTTATTCAAACTTAAACCATGCCAAAAATCTGTAACTGATTTCGCAAACAAATTACGCTTATTGTTGAATTTACTTTCGCCTAAAACAACATGTGATTGACCTTGAATAACATCAATAATAGAGTTGTTTTTTGAATTAAAAATAACAAGCAATTTTTGATTTTGATTTGTAATTAAATTTTGCAAATTAAACATCAATACACAAGCTATACATATTAAAATATATTTTATCATACCGGCATGGTTCCATTTTCTCCATACTATAATAAACATGAGCGCCATATAAAGTAAACAACAAATCGTAAAACTAATTTCAATTCCTGAAATTAAAGCCATTGGTAATTTACTTAAAAAAACTATAATTCCATTCATGACTTCAATCATGCTCGCTAAAAACTTCACTAAAAAATCGTGCCCTAAAGTCCAAAATGAAAATATGCTTGCGAGAATTCCTGCATATAGTATAACTGATGAAATAGGAATAATAATTAAATTACCCAATAAAAAATAAGTAGGAAATTGATGAAAATAATACAAACCGATTGGTAGGGTTGCAAGTTGCGCTGCGAGTGAAACCGAAATTAACGCCCCCAATTTTTGCAAGAACACTGATTTATGGTTTGAAAAAATTGGAATTAAGGGCTGAATTAAAATAATACCGGTAACCGCAAGATATGATAATTGAAAACCTATATTAAAAATTAAATGCGGATTAAATGCTAATAATAAAAATGCCGATGCTGATATTGAATTTAAAATAGTTGGTTTACGTGATAATAATTGCCCGAATACAATAAATGAAATCATGATTGCCGATCGCATTACAGAAGGACATAAGCCCGTTAATAGGGCATAAAACCAAATTAAGAATATAATTATTCCGCATTTAATCCATTTTATATGCGATTTATTAGAAAAGAACGAAAATAAAAGCTGAATGAATCCAAAAATAATTCCAACATGCATTCCTGAAACTGATAAAACATGAAGTACTCCTGATGTAGAATAAGCCTGAATTAAATCAGAGTCTAATGCGTCATTTTCTCCGAATAACAAAGCTTGTGCTACTGCAAATGATTCATCTTTTAATCCGGCTTGTTCAAATCCGCTTAATAAACTATTACGAAGCAATTGCGCAATACGATACAATGGGTTTATGGCATTTTTTAAATACCTGAATTGATTTGCATTTATAAAGGCTTGATGAAAAATTCCGTTGTGTGATAAATAATCTTTGAAATTAAAATCAGAAGGATTTAATGGCCCTTGAATGTTATAATATTTCGAGGGCATTAAATACTGATTTCCTATCTGAATATTTTTAATTTTATCTTTAACGTTTAGTAGAATTTTTCCCGTTACTTTTTCCCAATTGTTTTTTGTTTTTACGGCTAAAACTTTTGCGACGCATTTAATTTTTAGTTTGTTCTTTTTCGAAATCGACTCAACTTGAACAAGTAAATGTTTTGTGTTTTTAAAGGTTGAAAAGTGATCGCTTTTCATTTTGTTTCCATTTAAATTTTCGAGTAATAATCCGCAAAAAAAAACGCAAACAAGAAATAAAATTCCGGAAACATGACGGTATTTAAAATCAATTAAAAAGTTGCGCCGAAATTGAAACAAAACAAAAAGTGAAAAAGAAATTAAAAAGATAAACAGCCGAGTATAAACTGTACAATCCAATTTTGTACCTAACAAAATTCCGCTAATGAACGGAACCATTCCTCGAACAAACGGTATGGATGAAAAATAATTCATGTTTCAAATCACGAAACCAAATTATCCACCGGCAAATTAATTTTAATTTAAGTCGTATATAAACTGATTTTAAAATAATTGATTTTTTAATTTTTTAGCTATATATTAATGGTTTATATTAAAATATAACTGATTTTATTTAATCAAAAAATAGCCTTAACAAAACCGTTCAGGCAAAATGAATTTTATTTACACCAAATCATTGAAGTGATATCGCTTACTAAACATGAGCAATAATTTAACTTTAAACGAAAATAAATGCTGCATTGGTATAAATTACACTATTTATAAAAAAAATCCCGCCTTTAAGCGGGATTTAAATTTACTTTTTATTAATGATTATTTTTTATCTTTCACTTCTTCAAAATCGACATCAGTTACTTCTTCGTCATTAGAATTTTTAGATTCCTGATTATTTTGAGTAGTGTTTTCAGTATTCGAACCTTGTTGGTTCGTAGCGTTGTACATATCTTGCGAAGCTGCGGCAAAAACTTGATTTAATTTTTCCATTGCCACATCAACACCGTTTAAATCTTTTGCCGCATGAGCCGATTTTAATTCGGTAAGAGCGTTATCGATAGGCGCTTTCTTGTCTGCCGGTATTTTGTCACCAAATTCCTTCAGATTTTTTTCAGTTTGAAAAATTAAGCTATCTGCCTGATTAAGTTTATCCACTTCTTCACGTGCCTTTTTATCTGCGTCGGCATTGGCAGTTGCCTCACGTTTCATACGTTCAATCTCTTCTTTTGCTAAACCGGAGCTTGCCTCGATACGAATTTTTTGTTCCTTACCGGTTGCAGTATCTTTTGCGCTAACATTTAAAATACCGTTTGCATCAATATCAAAAATTACTTCAATTTTAGGAACCCCACGAGGTGAAGGTGGAATACCATCCAAATTAAATTGGCCAATTGAACGATTGTCTCGTGCCATTGGACGTTCACCTTGTAAAACATGAATGGTTACCGAGGGTTGATTATCGGCAGCAGTTGAAAATGTTTCCGATTTTTTTGTAGGAATTGTTGTATTCGCTTCAATCAACTTAGTAAATACACCGCCCATTGTTTCAATTCCTAATGAAAGCGGTGTTACATCAAGTAACAAAACATCTTTCACTTCGCCGGTTAGTACTGCACCTTGAATAGCGGCGCCAACTGCAACAACCTCATCCGGATTAACTCCTTTCGAAGGTTCTTTACCGAAGAATTTTTTTACCGCATCAACAATTGCAGGAATTCGAGTTGAACCACCTACTAAAATAACTTCATCAATATCATTTACCGAAAGGTTTGCATTGTGTAAAGCGCTTCGGCAAGGCTCAATTGTTCGTTGTATTAAACTATCTGCCAGCTGTTCAAATTTAGAACGTGATAATTGTTTCACTAAAAATTTCGGAACATTACTTACCATAGTTATGTATGGTAAATTTATTTCAGTATTTGGAGAACTACTCAATTCGATTTTTGCTTTTTCGGCAGCATCTTTTAGTCGTTGAAGAGCAATTGGATCTTTACGTAAATCAACACCTTCTTCATTTTTAAATTCGTCGGCCAACCAATCAATTATTACTTGATCAAAATCGTCACCACCAAGATGGGTATCGCCATCTGTTGATTTAACTTCAAAAACTCCATCTCCTAATTCAAGTACCGAAACATCATGTGTTCCTCCACCACAATCAAACACTACAATTTTCATGTCTTTGTTTTTCTTATCAAGACCATAAGCCAATGCTGCAGCGGTTGGTTCGTTCAAAATACGACGAACTTTTAATCCTGCTATTTCTCCTGCCTCTTTTGTAGCTTGTCGTTGTGAGTCGTTAAAATATGCAGGAACAGTAATTACAGCTTCGGTTACTTCATGACCAAGAAAATCTTCGGCAGTTTTTTTCATTTTTTGTAAAACCATTGCCGAAATTTCTTGAGGCGTGTACATGCGGTCATTAATTTTTACACGAGGGGTATTGTTATCGCCTTTTACAACATCATAAGGAACACGACCGGCTTCTCTATTCACTTCATCAAAATTATTTCCCATAAAGCGTTTAATCGAATAAATCGTATTCTTTGGATTAGTGATTGCTTGGCGTTTTGCCGGATCCCCAACTTTTCTTTCGCCACCTTCAATAAAACCAACGATTGATGGAGTAGTTCTTTTTCCTTCGCTATTTGAAATTACCACCGGTTCGCTTCCTTCAAGTACAGCAACACATGAGTTGGTGGTTCCTAAATCAATTCCTATTATTTTTCCCATAAAAAATGTTTTGTTGAACTTATTTCAATTGATATGCCAATTGATTTTTAAGCCATTTCATCGGAAAAAATGACAGCAAAGGATTTAGTCAAGAAAAAAAATGTCAGATTAAGGACAAATAACGGTTGGCGGAGATGCCAAAGTGTACACTGTATTGGTTGTATCGGTACAAAATAATAGTCCTCCTGTAATTGGGCCATGCGCTAACTCTCGATACGAGCCTAATCCTAAATGACGGTTTGCTAAAGTTTCATGAACTCGTGAAGCAAAAAGTCCATATCCGTTCGAAATATTTGTGTACTCAGGCCGTTCCTGAACCAAACCACTTTGAGGTTGATTAATTTCAATATAGGTTGACAAATCAACGTCGCCCGCATAAACAACTATATCAATTGCACGCATAATGCGTTTGCTCACATTCGGATCAGGTAATATAACACGAGCAATCATTTGATAAAATGCTATTCCATTAACCCCGTATTCAATTTGTCCTGACGAATTCAAATACGAACGGTCTAATGTTTTAATAAACCAATCATAAGTTTTACGTGTTGGTACTCCGGCTAAATCATATTCATCCCACTTAATTCGCCAAACTAAATCAAATTTATTTGAATTTGACGGCGGAGCAAACTTCACATTTGGTGAAGGATAATTTGAAGAACTTCCATCATAATTTCCAACCGAAATTGAAGTCATGTTTACTATTGATAAGCCATCTAATAATACGGTTTGACCATTTACTTCCTTTTCTTTCGAGGTTCCTTCAAATAATTTTACAATTAGCTTATAGGTATTAGATGTATTTAATCCTGATTTTTTAAAATAAAAAACTGTTTGATTGGGATTATAGAAAACTCCGTTAGTATCTCTATCACTAAACGTGGTATCACGAAGTAGATAAGAGTTTACAACTACACCCCCCGAATTTAATTCTTCCAAATATGCATTTACTGAACCTGAAGGATATTCACTTGAATCGCGAATCATTGCGTAATCGTATAAATTTCCATCGCCTAAAAAGGCTTTATTGATTTTTATAAAATGGTAATCGTCACTTTTATCTACAACGCCATAAACAATTGTAATGTCTTTCCAATCATCATTCAAATCAACATCGGTTGAACAAGAGGCAAACAATAAAGCAACCGAAAAATAAGGAAACAACCTTTTAAGCATGGCCCAAAAGTAATGAAAATCGAAAATGAAACAATTACCGTTTACGGAATAAAAAACACCTTACCGCAAAAGACTAACGTGACCTATGTATTCTTTCTTTTCACCGTCAATTTTACTCTTAACTTTCAATTTCCATACATAAACGTCTTCCTTCGATTTAATGTCTTTGTGTGTCCCGTCCCATTTATTATCAGGTGAATATGACCTGAAAATCAGTTCACCCCAGCGATCAAAAATCATAAAGTCGAACGATTCAGGTTCTATTCCTTGAACTATTGGGAAAAATTGATCGTTTACACCATCGCCATCAGGGGTAAAGGCATTAGGAACATAAACAATAAAATCACCTAAGATTATTACGTCATGACAAATTGTATCGGCACAACCATAGCTGTTAACTGTAGCTAAACAAACCGGATAAATTCCTCCATCTGTATTTGGAAACTCAAACTGAGGATTGATAGTAGCCGAGGACCCAAGTCCGGCAAAATCCCAACTATAGGAATTGCCTCCAACAGTTAAATTCGTAAAATTAATTTCAGTGTTGTAAACATCGGCAGGACTAGGTAAGAAAGCAAAATCTGCAACCGGGTAAGGATAAACACATATATAATTGTAAATAATTGTATCCACTACGCAGCCATTTATTGTAGTTACCGATAGGGCGATATCATAACATCCGGGAGTAGTAAAAACATGTGTATCGCTGCAATTGGTACCGGTTGTTCCGTCACCATAGTCCCATGAGCATGAAGCGCTCAATGCAGCGTTTGTTGTGTTACTTAAGTTTACAACTAATGGTGTACAGCCCTGTAATGTATCGGCGGTAAATGTAACCGCAGGCAAAGGATACAAACCAATAACTACTGAAGCGCTATCGGCCGGGGTTCCACAATTATCGGTAACAATAACCGTGTACTGCGTAAGTGCGCCGGGCGTTACATTTTGATTTTGACCGACTAAAGTTGATGCGGATTGATCATTTATCCAAGTATAAGTATAAGGGCCACCGTTTCCTCCATTTCCAACAGCCGAAATGGGGGCGCTTGCTCCAGGACATACTGTTGCATTGGTCATTGCAATTACGTTCAATGGCGGATTTTCTACAATTAAAATACTATCACTTACACTACATCCATTGGCATCGGTAGCCGTAACAACGTAAGTGGTTGAACCATTAGGATCAATGGTTTGATTTTGGGTTGTTGGCCCGTTACTCCAAGCAAAACCAATTGCTCCGGTTCCACCAACTGTGTTCGAGGTCAAGTTTGCCGATTGACCAATACACACTGTATCGGTAGGGCTAACCGTTAGAATAAGAGGATTCGGTGCAGAGATTGAAGTTAATCCCATAGCTTGACAGCCATTCGCATCAACAACAACGATATTGTAATTACCGTCACAAATATTGGTAAAATTATTCGGCACTTGCATGGTGGTTCCACCATCAATACTATAATTATAACCACCCGTACCGCCACTTGCGCTAACTGTAATTGTACCTATACAATCGTTAGGACAAAATTCGGGAGTGGTATTAATTGCTGTAATTATTACCTGCGTAGGTCCACCAACGTTAGTTACCCCTGTTACAGAGCATCCATTCGCATCGGTTACTAAGTAGGTGTAAGCTCCAACACAAACACTGTTAAACAATGCCGAAGAAGAAGTAACCCCGCCGGGACCCGTCCATCCTAAAACATAAGGCGTAGTGCCACCATTTGGGGCAATAACCACAAAACCGTCACAGGCACCAAAACATGATTCATCTTGAAATCCCGGAACAACAGTTAACTGAGTTGGCTCATTAATAACAGTATTTGATGTGGCTGTACAACCTAACGCATTTTGAACAACTATCAAATATGGGCCGGCCACTAATCCTGTAAATAGATTAGATGCCTGAAAAGTAGTGCCATTGTCAATGCTAAACTGGGTTGCGCTTGTTGCGTTAATTGTTATTGTACCATTAGCATTACCAAAGCAATCAATATCGGTTGGAACAACGCTTGAAATAGTAACTTCTTGAACATCTATTACAGCATTCCCAACACTTGGACAAGCGCCGCCAACAGAGTAAGTGATGTTATTATTACCTATTGTTGCGGCTGCAGGATTAAATGCACCGGTTACACTATTTAAACATACACCACATGATGATGACCAAGTACCGCCTGCAGGAGTGGCCGACAAGTTAGTTATTGGATCGGTATTGCAAAACGGACCGGCAGGAGTGATATTTGCAACACCACCTGCATTAATTGTAACAGGATAAGTAACCGCATCACTACAACCGTCAGAAGTCGTAACTGTTAACGTAACGTTATATGTACCTGAAGCAGCATATACATTTGTAGGATTTTGCAGTGAAGAAGTGTTTCCATCACCAAAATCGTATAACCAAGTTGCAATTGTTGCCCCACTTGGATTTGATTGATCGGTAAAGTTTACAGGAACACCGGCACAAACAGGAGCATCATCAATAAAATCAGCAATAGGATTTGGATAAGCCACTATTGTAGTATCAAGAGTAATGCTACACGCACTACCGGTAACCGGAGTTACAACAACTGAATATGTTCCCGGAGTAGAAGTAGTTATTGTTTGTGAAGTTGCGCCCGTACTCCACGAATAAGAAGCTGCGCCGGGCGGAGCCGAAATATTAATAGGATTGCCTGCACAAACCGCAGCAGCAGTCATATTAAAAGCCATGGCATCACAAGAAGCATCAACGTAAGCATATCCGGCATGACCACCTTGTGAACAATCACCAACTGTAAATTCAACAGTTACATTTTGGCCTAAATAAGGAGCAAGAGGAATAAATACCGTTGTCCAATTCTTATATTGCCACGTACCTGAAGTAAGCCAACCCGGTTGTCCATCGCCGGAAACAGCAGAATATTCAGCGCAAGAAATTGAGTTACCTGCCGCATCATAAACGCGCATTTTGAAATACGGTTGATCAACCGGCGCATGACCACCATCTTCTAAACAAACTGCGTAATTTAAGGTTAAAATAGCATCGCCGGTTGAAACTAAAAAAGTTTGACGAATTTGCGAAGCTCCATTACCAATACCGGTAAAGTCACCAATTTCTGCCGTACATGTTCCACCCGGATAAACCATTGGAAAACCAAATTGATCTGTTCCACCGGTTACAATATAATGTTGATCGCTCGCACTCCCGCCAATACCGAATGTACTAACTGTGCTATAAGAAGTTGTTGCAACAGGAGTACCAAAGGAGTAGGGAGCCGGCGACGGATAAGGAACACTACCCGTGTACATATCCCACGATGAAAAATCGCACGTTTCAAAATCAGGATTTTGACAAGGGCCACCCGGTACTCTTAGTGGTGAATGTTCATGTTCATAAGGGTTAATGTTTGAATTGCGAGAGGCATTCACCTTTTCTAAAAAAGACATCCATTTATTTGATGAAAAACTTTGTAACCCATTTATTAATTTAAACTTTACTTCATCAGCAAACGCTTTTGCTTGATTAAATTCCAATTCGCCATTTTGAAGTTTTGACATTAATTCCATTCTTTTTTGAGAAATTAATTTTTCAAGTTTTATTCGAATCGCATATTGCAATTCGGTAGAATTGAATTCGACAGGTATGTTTATAGAAGTAATCACATCATTTACAAACTCAACAGGCTTCATCACGAAGTGAGCGTGTTTTTCAATTTCACCTTTTGTAGTTAAAACAGGCTTTATTGGTTGTGATTTAAGACTTGAAAAAGTCATTAAGAATAAAACAATACTTGAAATCTTTACTAAACGCATAAGTTATAGTTTACAGATTGATGACGAAATGTATGAATTCGGTTGCCAGAATATTATTTTAATCGATGAAATTAACAATTTCATGTTTTAATGTTAGACTTGTAAGTTCATTTTTTAGCTTGATTATTAATTTTTTATAAGGCTAAATCGATTTCACTAACAAGTTGAATTTGAACAAAAATAAAAAAGGCCATACCCATCAAAAAGGGGGGGCAGCCTTCCAATTATGTTTAAAGGGCAAAATTTGTTGTTTTAAAACACTATTTGTTGAATTTGTCGAATTCTTAATTTTGAATTCACCACTTAAATGAATTATTAAAAATATCGACCCCTTATTTCTATTGGCTAACCGAATACGAATATTATTTATTATATCGGACTAAATTAAATGTCAACTTTTAATTGGATCCATATAGAAATGTTTAATTAAACATAGTTGCGGTGATTGGAAAAAATAGTTTGATGGTAATTGTTAAATTCATTATCAAAAAAAAACTAATCTGCAATTGAATTAAGGCTCATGTTAAAACCATTTTAAATGCAAATTATAAATTTTTAAACTTATTCAAAACAACAAAAAAAACACCAACCCGAAATGATTTAGAATTTAATTTTAGAGTAAAATAATTTGTTCTATTCTCATAAAAAATTTTAATCAAATATAAAAATCGGTTTAATATTTATTATTTTTACAACTATAAAAGATGTCATTAGAAAAAAAATATAAATGGTTTATACTTTCGTGCCTTATAATGGCTTTTTCGGTTGCTAAATCTCAAACGGAAGGAAGTATAAAAAAAAAATATTTAGTTAACTGCATCGGATTTTGGAATGTTGAAAATTTATTTGACACCATTGATTCGCCAAATACAAATGATACCGAATTTTCACCCTTAGGAGCTAATGAATGGACAGGAGACCGTTATCGGAAAAAACTAGAACACTTAAGTGAAGTTATTCTCGACCTTGGAACAGAAATTTCGCCTGATGGTGCGGCTGTTTTGGGATTGTGTGAAGTTGAAAACATTACTGTATTGGAAGATTTAGTAAATCAGAATAAACTCAAAAAAAGAAATTATAAAATTATTCATTATGATTCTCCAGATTTACGGGGTATTGATGTTGCTTTTATTTATCAGCCTAAATATTTTTCGGTAACTACGAGCAAAACTTATAAAGTGACATTGCCTCATGAACCCGAACACCCAACACGCGACATATTAGTTGTAACCGGAGAATTTGATGGAGAAACAATGAGTTTTTTAATCAATCATTGGCCATCAAGAATTGGCGGTGCAGAAAATAGCCGTAATGGCAGAGAAGCCGCTGCAATTAAATGCAGGCATATTACAGACTCACTTTTATTAATCGATAAAAATGCAAAAATAATTTTAATGGGCGATTTGAATGACGACCCTAATAATGAAAGCGTAACGAAACATTTAAATGCTAGCGGTAATAAAAAAAAATTACAAGATGGACAATTGTTTAATTCTTCGTTTGAAAATTTTAAAAATGGCGTAGGAACTTTGGCTTATAATGACATTTGGAATTTATTTGATCAAATGATTGTTACCCAAGGATTATTAACAGCTAAGGACTATACTTATAAATTCATGAAATATAAAATATATAATAAAGCTTACGTAAAGCAGGATGGAGGTAAGCTAAAGGGGTGCCCCCTACGTACCTTTTCAGGTAAAAATTATACTGCAGGATATAGCGATCACTTTGCGGTATATTGTTTTTTGATGAAGGAGAATAAATAAGTTAGTGCTTTTTTAACAGTAAAAAATCATTTTCATTAATTAAAACATTCCAATTTGGAGAATTTGATAATGAATCAGTAAATTTCAAGAATTCAATTTTATTCGAGGGATAAGTTTCAAGTTTTCTGTTTAATAAAATATATTCTGCATCTTTTACGTTCGGAAAAAGATATATATAATCTCGCCACGCAAAATGAGGATGTAAACTTGATTGGCAACAAAGTTTAGCATTCACTGGAATGAGTTTTGAAATTTTGTAAAACGAATTTATATTCGCTTTTGAAGTATAATGTGTGCTTTTATAAATCCGAATATTGTCTTTTCGTATTAACGACAATGGATTATCCATTACACGAATAGAGCAACCAATGGTAAGCAATAGAATAATTCCAATAAGTAAGATTTTTAGCTTTTCGCTTAATTGAATTGTTGAAATAATTTTAAAAACACCAATTGCAAGAAACGGAGCAAATTCGATTGCATAATGATCATTAATTCCCCACATTTCGGGTTGATTATGAAACATTTTTTGTGCAAACACCGGAAGTAAAATAAATAAGAATAATGGCCTTATAAATAACATTATTCCACCGGAAAACAAAAAAATCAACCATGTTTCAACCTTAATACCATCATATTTTTCAATTCCCGTTTCATTATAAAATAATAAATTAAAATATTTAACAGGATGTAATAAAACATTTTGTAATGCTTCAAAATAATTGCTGCCTAATACCGAGTAACGAAATTGATACATTTTTCCGCCTTCACTTAAGGTCGGCATTATGTAAACATTAATTGCTATGAAATAAAACAAGCTAATTATCCATAATGAAATAAATAATTTTTTATAGGATAATGAATTTTTTTTTTCAATGAAATAAATTGCCGGAAGTAGAGTAATCATTAACAATGAAAAAGTTTCGCGTGATAGAATTATCAGAAAAAAAAAGACGACAAATGCTTTAATTTTGCGTGTATTTAATGTTACAAAAAGCCATGGGATTAAACAAGCAGCTATTACATTGGAATGATAATCGTAAGATATTGATGTAAGCGTTCCGGCGAAAATAAAAAATAGAAGCATGGCCGAAAAAGCAATTTTTTGTTCTGACTTGAAATAGTTGTAAATTCCATATCCACCAAAAATAATTGCAAAGATTTGAAAAATAAGCAATGTTAGGGAACCAAATAAGTAACCGAAAAATGAAATAAAAGGTAAAATCAGGTCGAAATGACCGGCAAGTAAATTTTCATTTTTTGCAGAAAAAGAATCTGTTGAAGCCGCTTGAAAATGGGCATAATCATAAATTGCAGAAGTAGAAATTCCTAAATCAAGAGCATACGTGCGAAAACAATAATGATTTACTAATGAAATTATGGAATAAAGGGAAATAAATAAAAATAAAAAAGCAACTAACGGAGAAAAATAATTTCGCAATTTCATTTTTTAAAATTTCCTCGCCCCTACTGTTTGCGCACCAAATAACCTTCCGGCAACATCAGTAAATCTTAATGTAACTTCTAAACCGCCACGAGCAGCTGAGTAAGGCGTTAACGAACTAATATTAATATCATAAGAAACCCCGCAATAAAAATCGCCATGATAAAAATGTATTTCAGGTATAATTGCATCGCCCAATCTATAAGACGCGCCTAATCCAAAAGCCGATTCAACATTATATCCTGTAAAATTGGAAGCATTTTTTAATACATAATAAAAAACAACGCCGCCATTTACTTCTTTAAGTCCACCCTGTTGATTGTATAAAACACGCGGTGATAATCTCAAATTCGAATTGGTAATCCCTATAGTAGAATAAATCATACCCGTCCAACGTATATTTAAAGGGTCACTGCCGCCTAAACCCAAATTCGGTTTTGTGAAATGATAAGCACCACTTGAAATAATTAATTCAAAAGCATCGTTACTTGAAATGGTAGAAGGTTTACGACGTAAAACATAAGCCATACCTGCACCAAAATCCATTGCAGCTTTAGCGGCAGACTCCGTTTCACCGGAGGGGAGCGATGAATTGTATTGTGTACCATCCCATTGATTGTCCCATTTCAAACCCGCACCTCGAATTGATCTTTGCACATAAGCAACCTCGAAACCTAAACTTATTGTACTTTGATTAATCGCTAAAATGGCATTTAAATCGCCTGCTAAACGAAGCGTTGATAATTTTGCGCTACCCGATTTATCGTTAAAAACATTTATTCCACCACCCAAATAACTTCCCTGCTTTTTCTTTTTAGATGTAAAAGGACTATCTGCACTAAAACCCATGGTTTGATAAGATTTTCCAAATGCTGACCACTGGCTGCGGTAATTCATATTTGCCCTTAAATACCCATTGGCGGTTCCTGCTAACGCCGGGCTAACATTCATCACCGATTCTGAGTATTGGCTAAAATGAATATCCTGCGTATGTCCAACTAACGTTAGTAAAGCAACTGCTGATGTATAAATTATTTTTTTCATGCTTATCTTTTTAAAGTTACATTACCTTTTTGCTTAAATGCTTCGCCTGTAACAAATGCTCCATCTAGGGTATATACAAAAACACCTGTATCGAGCGGTTTTCCGCCAAATGAACCGTCCCATCCTTCACTTAAACTTGAAGTTTCCCAAACTTTTTGTCCCCACCTGTCATAAACTTTGAAAATAAAATGATCAATACCGGTTCCTCTAACAAAAAGCAAATCATTAACAACATTGCCATTCGGGGCAAAAATATCAGGAACAAATAAAACAATATTTACATCAACAATTACAGTTACTGTATCACTTGCCGTACAACCTGAAGGACTTGTTGCTGTAACAATATAAGAAGTGGTGGTGGTTGGCGATGCTACCGGATTTTGACAATTTGTACAGGATAATCCGGTTGTTGGAGTCCAAGAAAAAGTTGATGCAGAAGTAGCGGATAAAATTGTATTTCCACCCAATGGAATTGTTACATCAGCACCGGCGTTTACACTAAATGCGGCACCAACTGTAACACTAAAGAATGCAGTATCGCTTCCACAAGCATTTGTAACTATAACAAAATAATTTGAGTTAACTAACGGGGATACCGTTAACGTAGATGAAGTTGATCCGTTATTCCACAAATAGGTTAACCCCCCCCCTGCAGTAAGAACAGTAGATTGTCCTAAACAAATGTTGCCATTGCCTGTTAAAACAGCTATCGGCATTGAATTTACTGTAATATTAGTTGTTGCAGTTTCGGTACAAGCGCCAACCGTTACATCTACAGAAATAATACCGGAAGTTACAGGAGTAACTGTAATTGCAGAAGTGGTGTCTCCGTTACTCCAAAGATACGATCCGCCACCAGTCGCAGTAAGGGTTGTAGAACTTCCGTTACAAACAGAGGTCGTTCCACTGATGGATGGTGCAATTGAAGCTGGTTCAGTAATGTTAACACTTATCGTATCGATACAACCATCGGTTGATGTAACAATAACCGTATAGGTACCCACACCAAGTGAAGAATAAGTTGATGTTGTTGGTCCACCCATCCAACTGTAATTATATGTACCTGATGCACCCGTTGCTCCTGCTGTTGCGCTGCCATCAGTTAAACCAAAACAAGTAACGTTAGTTCCAGATACGTTAGCTACTACATTAGTGCTTGAATTGATTGTAAAAGGACCGGCAACTTGGGTGCAACCACTTCCATCGGTTACCGTTAAAATATAGCTTCCCGATGAAGCATTTAATAAATTGGTGCCTGTAGAGGGTGTTCCATTCCAATCATAAGTAAGTGTTCCTGTACCGGTTGCTGTTATTCCTGAGATTGAACCGTTGTTTAACCCACAAGTTGTATTACTAACGGATGATGAACTAACGTTAATTGTTGGACCGCCTACATTATTTACGGTAAATGGACCGGCAGCTGCCGTACATCCTACTGCATCAGTAGCAACTAATGTGTAGGCGCCACCGGGAATAAGAGTGATGTCAGGTGTTGCGCTTGGCGAACCATTCCACGTATAAGTCAATCCACCTGCAGTACTTGAGGCTGTAATACCGGTAATTGATCCATTCGACGATCCACAAGTTGCATCTGAAATTAATAGTGATGAAACATTAATGGTAACACCACCTGAATTAGTAATGGTAAACGGACCGGCAGCTGCCGTACATCCTGCTGCATCGGTTACTGTTAAAGTGTAGCTTCCTGCAGAAGTGCTAGGAAGGTTAGCCGAAGGGTATGAAGTTCCATTCCAACTATACGTTAATCCGCCCGCACTACTTGTTGCGGTAATTCCGGTTATGGAACCGTTGGCACCACCGCATGTTGAACTTGTGTTTACCATTGCAGCGGTATTAATTGTTACACCGCCAACATTTGATATTGTAAAGGGGCCGGCTGTAGCCGTACATCCTGCTGCATCGGTTACTGTTAAAGTGTAGCTTCCTGCAGAAGTGCTAGGAAGGTTAGCCGAAGGGTATGAAGTTCCATTCCAACTATACGTTAATCCGCCCGCACTACTTGTTGCGGTAATTCCGGTTATGGAACCGTTGGCACCACCGCATGTTGAACTTGTGTTTACCATTGCAGCGGTATTAATTGTTACACCGCCAACATTTGATATTGTAAAGGGGCCGGCTGTAGCCGTACATCCAGCTGCATCAGTCACGACCAGCGTATATGAACCTGCGGGAGCAGAAGTAAGATTGGCGGAAGGATATAATACACCGTTCCATCGATACGTTAAGGCACCTGTTCCGCCGCTTGCAGTTATACCGGTAATGCTTCCATTGCTCATACCACAAGTTGCATTCGTAATTACCATTGCAGAAGTATTGATGGTAGGCGAAGCTGTATTTGAAATAGAATGAGGTCCTGAGCTTGCCGTACAACCCGCTGCATCGGTTACAACTAACGTGTAAGACCCTGCTGCAGCTCCCGATAAATTTGGTGACGCAGAAGCTGTGCCATTCCAAGTATAAGTTAATGCGCCGGTACCTCCACTAACGGTTATACCACTTATGCTCCCATTACTTGCTCCGCATGTTGCGTTAGTAATCGACATCGAAGAAGTATTAATTACTATAGCAGGAGAAATTGTAACTGTAACCGGTAAACGATACCACCCCGGACAAAATCCAACATAATAAGTAGTAGTTGCTCCAAGTGCCGGAGTAGTAAAAGTTGAGCCTGTTCCAAGCGAAACAGTTGAAAACTGACTGGCATACCAATTTAAAGTTACACCTGCCGGTACAGTACCGGTAATGGCAGCAGTTAATGTTGTGCCGGTTCCTGAGCATATAGTAACATTGCTTAGTGTAAAGTAGTAATTGGAAAAAATTTGATTAGGCAAACCCACGCCACCTGAGGTTGCTCCTTTGGGAGGAAACTCTGTAAACCCGTTTGAATTCGATGTTCCATTAGCCCCGCCGTTCGCATTTCTGGTTGGAGCACCGGCTGAAATTGCAATATATCCACCACTACCGCCACCACCCGGTCCATAAGCATCGTTACCTATACCACCAACCGGGAAATTTTGATCGCCGCCTTTCCCTCCGTTTGCATTTATTACAATTCCGGAAACTGTTCCATTCGCATTAATTATCACAGTTCCGCCTCCGCCTCCGCCTCCTGCCGCATCCTTACCTGCATAACCAGACAAAGGAAAGCCTGCATTGAGAGAACTTGTTCCTGCATTACCGTTTGCGTTTATAACGCCTGTACCACTAACGCTGTTATAACTTGTTATAAAAACCAATCCACCACCGCTGGCTCCCGGACCACCATCGCCATCATTTTGATCACCTGATCCGCCACCGCCGCCAATAAAAATTTTACCGGTTGAATAATCGAGCGGCCATCCGCCATTACCACCAACATTTCTATTGTTATCACCTCCCCATGAAGCATTACCGGGAACAACCACAGCTGCATTTTGATTTGACGATGAGTATGAATTGCCTCCTCTACCACCGCCGCTTGAAGATGTTCCGCCAAGAGCGGGGGTTTCTAAATTCCATATTGCGTTATACGCCGGATTCGGGACTCCGAAACCGGTATAAGTTAGTAAATTTCCGGCGTTTGATCCACCACCACCGCCGCTATTGTGTGCGTCACCTCCACCTCCACCATTTGCCGGTGCTCCTCTACAAAATTCAGCATTCAACGGAATATATTCAGGAGTAAATCCTGCAATTCCTTCTCCTTTGGGTGCACCCTCGCCATTGCTTGACGAACCCCAAGCGGTTCCACCATAAACATCAACATCTTCACTAACGGCACCACCACGAAAACCTAAGCCGTTAGTTACAAAACTTCCTGCGGCACCGACAGTAGTTAAACCTTGCACTTCAACACTTACAATTCCACCTGTAGTTCCATTCCAAGTTTGTCCTGTTAAACTGTTATTTACGGTTAATGTTGTATATCTGGGAACACGAATTACCTGTACACGACCGGAAGCGGTATAGTTATAGCGTAAACCACAAAATATTGTAATGGATGTTCCGGTTGGCACAGTATTGACTTGCGCCAATTCATAATTTCCACAATTATTATATGCGGTAACACCTCCCCAAGTTGCGTCGTTAGGAATACTCCAAATGCTTATTGCCGACGCATTGATAGTAGCACCTTGCATTTGAATAATCATAATTAAATCGCCTTGAGCAAGTGGTCCTGAAAATCTTCCGTTGGCATTTAACGAACTCGATGCAACAGTTAAAGTGGTGGCACCCGAGGCTGCATCGGCAGTCAAAGTAGTGTATTCATTAACAATGGTATTAGCCGCGCTAATTGTTCTTGCACCATCTTTTCCAATTTGTGCGAATGCGGTTTCGCAAAATAACGTTAGTGTGATGAGGGTTAGTTTTCTTAAATTCATAATCGCAAGTTTGAGAAGCAATGTATAAGATTTATTATTCTTTAATTAGTTTTTTAACCGTTGATGTTTTTCCATTGTTAACGGTAACAAAATATAATCCACTTGAAAGCGAAGATAAATCCAAAGTTATTGAATTAACAGTTGAAAGAATTTTTTGAGATTGAACATTTTCACCCAAGGCGTTTGTGAGAGCAATCATCATTCCGCTTTCATTCTGAAACCCTGAAATAACTACAGAAGTCCCTGCCGGGTTAGGTACTATCTTGAATGAATTTTCATTTAATTTTTCATTCAAACCAAGGCTAGCGCTTAAATTAATATTGTCGATATACATTTTTTGTCCATAACCGCTTTTATTTTCAAAGCTAACTCTTACGTTTGATTGACCTGCGAAAGCGGTCATGTCAATAATATCTGTTCTCCATTGTGTTGAGATTGGAGAAAAAATAGTTGTTGTTGCGGGGGCAGTTGCTAAGGTTGTATTGCCTTTTGAATATACGAGTGTAGGCGAAGTACAATTGCTGCTTACCCAAACTTTGAGCGAATCAAAATACGCAGTGTCGTAAGGAGCATAGGCAACATCAAATGCCAATCCTGCTGTGCCGGTAATGGTGGTTAAATCGAGGTAAGCGGTGTGTAAATAATCGCTTTGACCGGTAAAATTATTTGTAAAATTATCGATTGACATACACTTTGCACTTAATCCAAATCCTCCCAATGTTGTTTCGCTAATCCAAGTGTCGGCTGCGTCTGGGTTTTCAACCGTAAATCCTGAACCGGGAAAAGAAATTTCAAAATCATTTATCACAGGAGCAGTACCAATTGGTGATGGATTTGTAATCGAAAAGTTCACTGTATTCGTATCGTTGGAAGTATTTAAATCAGAAATACCATTCGGGTTAGTTGTATAAATTAATAACGTATGTGCGCCTACCGTTAGTGAAGTAAATGTTGGCAATGCAATTAATTCGGAATTCAAGGAAGATAAACTACCCGACCATGATTGAGTTTGAACAGCGCCTCCGTCAAGTTGATAGTTTACAGTTGCAGAAACTAGAGTATTTGAACCATAATTTTTCAAAATAAAATCAGGGGTAATGGAAGTATTGCAAGACGAATATCCGCTTATAGGGGTTGTAATTGATGACGCGCCCGCATCATCAGCAAATGCAGGAGGTATTGCGTTCGGGTCAAACCCGTCCAACACAAATGGTGAAGTTCCGCTTGGATCGAGCCAATCACTTAATCGAGTTGCAGGAGTTCCGCCGCCTGTCCATGAAACGTCAAATCTTCCATAAAAATCTTTCAAACTCGTTCCGGTTGCTCCGCAAAAAGAAGGGCCTCCGAACAATTGACCAATAACTCTGCGATTTTGATCAAACAATGGAGAACCGGATGAACCCGGTTCGGTATTCCCTTGCGTCCACATTCCTATTTCCCAAACTTGGGCTGTAGGAGATCCCCAAGTTGTAGCTGCTACCGGATTTGCAGCTTCCGATATTTTTTTAATATCGCCCGAGGGATGATGTATTCCCATTACGCTTGTAGCCGGAGTTGTTAATCGTGACCATCCTGAATAATAAACATTATAACCCGCAGGAGGTATAGCGCTCAACTCTAATAATGCAAAATCAGAAATGGTACTTTGAGAACGAATTACACATCCAGAAATCGAATTCGAAGCAGGGCTTGAACCGGGATTAGGACATGCAGCCGATTCCCAATTAAAACGAAAAACCCACGAAGTTACGCCACCACCACCGGTACAGTGATTAGCCGTTAAAAAATAAGGTGTACCGTCGTTGGCGGTATTATTTACCAATGCGCCGGTGCAAATTTCGCTACCACCCGCAACAATACATGCTACCGATTTTATTTGATCTTCCCATCCTATACCTAGCGGACATTTTACATTAATTTGACAAGCACCTGCGCCTCCGAAAGCACGAATAGATTGTTCAAGAACAGGAGCAATTGAGCGGTAACCGTGTGTAATTCTCCAAACATTTATCGATCCAAGTCCTGATACCGAAGCCGGTTCGAAATATTCAAGAATAATTTCCTGACCGGGAATAAGATCTGTTCCCATTTCCTTTTCAACATTATTATTTTCATTGGTAAAAGCGCCTATCCAATATGATTTTTCGGAATTATAAATAAATAATTTAGCACCTTTCGGCAAATAAAAATTATTGAGTGCTAAATTAATTGTTAGGGCATCAGGACAACGAATTGCCAATTGCCAAATACGATCTCCATTTTCTAATTTTGTCCATAATCCGGAATTGTACAATGACAAATTTGAATAGTAATTATAACCAAAGCGAAAAGGCTTAGTTTCAATTTTATCATTGATTTCATCTTCATTTCGTAAAGAATCTAAATTAACAACCGGCATTGTGGCAATTGGAATTATTGATTGTTGCTTAAAAAATTTACCAAATGAAAAAGGTTTTCCTCCTTGGCTTATTTGAGCCCGAGTATGAAATGACAATGAAACAATAAAAAATGAAATAATTAGGGTAGAAAGTATGCGCATAAAAAATAAGTTTTAGTTTGAAGCCCTAATTTAGCTTTTTTTTGTATTAATTCGTGTAGCTTTAGATGAACGCGCTAAAAAAGATGATGTAAATTTGGAATCGAGAAATTAAGACCGAAAATGATTAAAATTTAACAAGCTGATGAATAAAATATTAATAAAAAACGGCACAATTGTTAACGAAGGAAAATGTGTAAAGACAAATGTTATAATTGAAGGTAATTTAATTACCCAATTGACAAATTCGACGGAAGGTAATTTTGATGAAATTATAGATGCGCAAGGAAAATTTATTTTACCCGGTTGTATTGATGACCAAGTACATTTTCGTGAGCCGGGATTAACCCATAAAGCCGAAATTTTTACTGAATCGAAAGCAGCAGTTGCAGGTGGAATTACATCATACATGGAAATGCCTAATACAATTCCAAATACACTAACTCAAGAATTGCTCGAAGAAAAATATTTAATTGGCGCAAAACAGTCAATTGCCAATTACTCGTTTTTTATGGGTGCAGGAAATGATAATTTGGAAGAAGTGTTAAAAACCAATCCGAAAAATGTTTGTGGTATAAAGGTTTTCATGGGATCATCAACTGGAAACATGCTGGTAGATAATAAAGAAACTTTAGAAAAAATATTTGAAAAGTCGCATTGTCTTATTGCAACACATTGTGAAGATGAAAAAACCATACGCTCACAAGTAGAAAAATTTAAAAATGTGCCTAATTTAAATGCGTCTTTTCATCCGATAATTCGAAATGCCGAAGCCTGTTATTTATCTTCATCAATGGCTGTTAATTTAGCTAAAAAATACAAAACTCGTTTACACATTTTACACATTTCAACTGCAATAGAAACTGAATTGTTTGACAATTCAATTCCATTGTCGGAAAAAAGAATTACTGCCGAAGGGTGTATTCATCATTTGTATTTTAGTGACGAAGACTATGAAAGTAAAGGGAATTTTATTAAGTGGAATCCATCAATAAAATCAAAAAATGATAGAGAAGCCATTTGGAAAGCTTTGCTTGACGATAGAATTGATGTGATTGCAACCGATCATGCGCCACATACACTTGAGGAAAAAAACAAAACGTATAGTGAGTCGCCCAGCGGTGGGCCTTTGGTACAGCACGCATTAAATGTAATGATGGATTTTGTTTCAAAAGGAAAGATTACCATCGAAAAGGTTGCTGAAAAAATGGCGCACAATCCGGCCATACTGTTTCGAATTACTAAGCGCGGGTTTATTCGAAAAGGATATTTTGCAGATTTAGTAATCGTTGATTTAAATGAAAAAACAGTTGTTAAGCGCGAGGACTTATTTTATAAATGCGGTTGGTCGCCCTTTGAAGGAATTGAATTGAGTGGAAAAATTTGTACAACCTTGGTTAATGGAAACGTTGTATTTAATAAGGGGAAAATTGATACCCGTTTCAGAGGCCAACGCTTAACTTTTGACCAATGAAAATATTAATTTCAATAGTGTTTTTAGTTTTTTTTTCTTGCTATTCCGTTAATGATACACCACCTCTTGATGAAGAAAAGTTTGTTACAATTCTTGTACAAATGGAGTTAATTCAAGCCGAACTTTCATTTGAGGCAAGCATTGATCAATCTGTATTAAATAAAAATTTGAATGGCTATAAATCGCTATTTAACAGAATGAAAACCGATAGCGCAGAAGTCATTAAAACGTTTACTTATTACCAATCAAAACCCAACGAACTATTAAAAATTTATGAAACTGTCAGGGATTCTTTAAAAGCACGAGGAAATAAGTATCACTAAAGTGACCTGTAAATTCAACTAAAAAAAACAAATGAAATGAATAATAATTTTTCTATTGTATTATTTGACGGCGAGTGTAATTTTTGCAATTCTACAATTTATTTTATTTTTAAGCGAGATAGAAAAAATAAATTCAAGTTTTGTTCATTGCAATCGGAAAGAGGAAAAAAAATGCTTGAAAAATTTAATATTCTTGGTTTTAATAACTCCTCAATGGTTTTAATTTCGAACAATTGTATTCATTCTAAATCAGGAGCAGCTTTGCGAATAGCAAAGGAGTTAACCGGCATTTGGCCGTTACTTTATTTTTTTATTATTGTACCTTACTTTTTACGAGATTGGATTTATACCTTGGTGGCCAAGCGAAGACATCGATTTTTAACAAATAATAAATGCGTTGTTGCCGATTCAAAATTTAAGGCTGCTATTCTTGATTAGGTTTTAGCTTTCTCAATTCGAAGTTTTGTCCTAAATAAACTTTTCGAACCTGAGGATCGGAAGCCAGTTCCTCGGCGGTACCGGATTTCAAGATACTTCCTTCAAACAGCAGATATGCGCGATCCGTTATACTTAATGTTTCTTGCACGTTATGATCAGTAATTAAAACACCAATATTTTTTGTTTTTAGTTTAGCCACAATTTGTTGAATGTCTTCAACCGCTATTGGGTCAACACCGGCAAAAGGCTCGTCAAGTAAAATAAATTTGGGATCGGTTGCCAACGCGCGTGCTATTTCGGTACGACGTTTTTCGCCGCCCGATAGTTTTATACCCTGATTTTTACGAACGTGAGTTAATCTAAATTCTGCCAATAATGCTTCAAGTTTTTCAGTTTGTTCGGCTTTTGAAAGTTTTGTCATTTGTAATACAGCGCGAATATTATCTTCGACAGTGAGTTTACGAAATACCGAAACTTCTTGAGGTAAATAACCCAATCCCATTTGTGCGCGTTTATAAACCGGTTCACGCGTAATAATTTTTTCATCTAAAAACACTTCCCCTTCATCAGGCCTAATTAAACCAACCATAATGTAAAATGAGGTGGTTTTTCCTGCCCCATTTGGCCCAAGTAAACCAACAATTTCTCCTTGTTTTACATTTACACTAACTCCGTTTACCACAGTTCTACTGCCGTACGATTTAAATATATGATTGGTTTTTAAAATCAAAATTTTGCATTTAAAATTCAACGTCAAATCTAATTCTGAATCCCCATTTTGCAATATCGGGATTCTGAAGATATGTTAAACGCTGAACAAAATCAACCCGTAAAACTTTTAAAATATTTTCTACTCCAATACTTGCTTCCATGTATGGAACATTTAAACTTTGCAAAGTAGTAGGAAAGAGCATTGCATTGCGATTTGCATTTGAAATAGAACCATAAACCGCTTTAATGGATGCCACTTCGCGCCATTTTAATTTTCGTAACAATGGAAAATGACTAAGAAAAAATCCTTGAAAATGATGAGTTACGAAAGCGCTAACGTATTGATCGCTTACAAATTCGTAAAGGTTCATTAAATTGTACGCTTGTTCATCAAAATAATAAGTATTATTTCCTCGGTGCAACTCGAGAATCGGATAAGGAAGTGTGCCAAAAAATTTACCTGCTTCCAATTTATATTTTGTGTAACCTAAAGCACCCACATTAAACCAATGCGTAAGACTGGTTAAAACTTTGTGATAATTGTATTGACTTCCAAAAAGCCCTTTCATGCCTAAACTATATTGTACATCAAAAACAGGATATTTAGTTCCCACACTTGTTCTATCAAATGTGCCTGAGATATACTTTTCATCATAGGCAAACCTTAAATAATACGTTAGTTCGGAAACCGTTACACTTTTTGGATGTATAGTATCACCATTATTTTCCAATTTATCATATTTATAAACTCCTACAGGTGTAATTCGGCGATAACGAAAATGCAATTGATTATTTAATCCTTGAAAATATTCATATTCGTAATACAATTTCGCTTCGTCAATATACGTCAGCTTATTGGGAGGAGTACGTCGAAAAACCGAAGTTAAAATATTATCTTGTCTAAATGCGTTAGAACTTAGTCCCAACATTTCGACATCATGCTTGTAAGTTACGGCAAACAATTGGCGAGGTTTTTTGGTGAGCATTGTTCTGAATCCAACTCGGTATTTAAATCCTTGATCTTTTATTCCGTAAGCTCCATAACCATTAAATTCAATTCTTTTACTAAATGCATTGCTTGTTCGTCCTCCAAATCGAAATCGTTGGCCTTCGTACGGGTTAAAACTATAGGATGAAAAAAATGGACCTATTTCAAATTTACCAATGATTTTATAACCACTAATTAACATTGAAACAATTTCAGTAAATTTTTTCACTTGCTTTATTTCAAGAATTTTTTCCATGTTTTCGTAAATGGCGCGTTCTTGAGCTGAAAGCGTATCGTGCCGAGCAGTATCCCAATATTCTTTTGATTTATAATTTGCATCATCGGCAACAATTACATTTTGAGCGCCAGTGTAAAACCCATCTTCTTTTGGTTGATTAATTACAAAATTTTTATAGCTGGTAGATTTGCGCCCATACATACCGGTTTGCTTATCAAAAACATTAAAATCAACCAAAAGGTAATCGCGTTTAACCATCCAAATTTCTTTTTGTACTTGTTCAAATTCTTGTTTAAAAGCAAAAGTTTTAATAAAGTTTACGTTAGCTTGTCCATCAACATCACATTCAATTTTACGAATGGCGTAAGTTGTATCATTTACCCAAAAATGACCGCGAAACGTTGGTTCGGCTTTTCTTTTGGCTTTAAATCGAATTTTATAACACCATGTATTTCCAATCCATGCACTATCTGATAAAACATAATCATAGGTAAATAAACCTCTGTCAGAAATCGGACTTATAAAATTTCTACCAAAAATATCGACGTAATTTTCATACACATTAATGTTTTGATACATGTCGCCAAGAAACTGTGACACACTATTGTTTTCGAGACCACTTACTTGAGAAGCATTTACGTATTCGCGATGAGCTTTTGGGTTTTTTCTAAAATAAAAATCTGATACACTTTCGGTAATAAACATTGGCAAATAGGGTTTTTCGTTCGACGAAGTGTCCATGTTTTCGAATATGAATTGAACCGGACGAAGTATTTTACGATTTTGAAATTTTTCTGATAAATTATTAATATCAAATTCAACTTTGTTGTACACCTCATATTGATATGCTTCTAATTTTTCTTTATTGTTAACTTTTTTGTAACGAATTATTTTTTTAAATATCGCAATTGCAGGATCAATGTCAGGCGGACGAACCGTAATTTCGGGCAAACTGTCATCATCAGGGTCAAGATAAATATTAACCACTTGTACTTTGTCTTTTTTAATCGATACTCGTTTTTTCTTATAACCTAAAAACATCGCTTCAATCGAATCGGTTGCGTAATAAGACTCAAGTTTATAGTTCCCATCTTCATCCGACTGAGTTCCGATTTTTGAATCAACAAAACGAACAATGACAAAAGGCAAAGTTTCCTGCGTTTTTGCATCAATAATTTTACCCGATATTTTAGTAGTTTGCGAAAATAACTGCGTGTACGCCAACAACGTTATACCAAAAATCAGAAATATTTTAGCAATTTTATTCAACAAATTTACCCCTTCAGTTTTTCCAATTCCTCCCAAAATTCATAACCACGTCGAGTATGTGGTATAACTATTGAACCTCCAACGATACAAGCGACTTGGAACACTTCCAAAATTTCTTCACGTTTCATACCTGCTTCAAAACATTTTTGCAAATGGTACTTAATACAATCGTCACAACGCAAAACCATTGAAGCCACTAAACCGAGCATTTCTTTTGTGCGTGTATCAAGAACACCATTTTGATACGTTTGAGTGTCTAAATTAAAAAATCGTTTAATGACCAAATTATCGTTAGACAATAAACGATTATTCATTTTTTCGCGATAGTGATTAAATTCTTCGACTGGTGACATTATTTCTACAATTTATCGAAACAATTGAACTTTTCCATTTTCTTCGTATTGCGTTCCATCATAACCTTCGGCAATTATTTCATAAAAGTAAGTTCCGGCAGTTGCTTCAAGGCCGGCCATAACAGTAAATCCGTCCCAATATCCGTTAACGCCTTCCCACTCTCCAACAATATCACCCCAACGATTAAAAACGCGTCCATGCATTGAGGTTATACCTTTTGTTACAGGTTTAAAAACATCGTTAATATCATCTCCGTTAGGCGTAAATACATTTGGAATTGTAAGCGAAGAGGCTCCGGTAACATTGATTAGAACAGTTTGTGTATCGGTACAAACGCCGTTGAATGCACTAAGTACTGCAATAAATTTTCCGGGTTCAGCGTAAGTGTACAGCGCGTTAGTTCCTTCATAGTTTTCGCCGGGAATTCCAAAATCCCAATTAAAAAAAGATCCACTTAAACTTGCATTTGTAAAGGCGACCGTAAGCGGATAAGGCCCGGTAATTGGAGTAGCCGAAAAAGAGGCAATTGCATCGCAACCCGGGCAAACCCGTAAATCATACGAAACAGGCGAACCTGCAACACCATCAATAATAATTGTATAAGCTGTACCGGCAGTTGCGTTAAATGACAACGAAAAATTTCCACTTCCCGCATTGCAATTTACATAAGTAAGCGAAGCACATGTTCCCGTAAAAACCCCTGCTTCGAGTTGAGTTGAACCAAAACCAATAATATTTGTTAATGAAAGTGTAAATGGACCGGAAGAACTCGCTGAAAAAGTAAACCACATCGAATTGTCAATAGAAAGCGCACAAATTTCTCCTGTCGCATAATTATCATCTGAACCTGTAGTAGCGGTTGCGTTACCGGTACTAAAGGTAACACATTCGGTAAGCGCAATAGCCGTTGAACAAGAATCTCCTACTGCATAAAGTCGATTCGACAGAATGAATAAAATAAGAATGGCATAAAGACGTATGTTGTTCATTGACCTAAATACGGTAACCTGCAAATTTAATCTTTAGCGCTAACTATGCAACCAATTGAACGAATGAAATTGTTATTTTATTAACAAGAAATGATGTTTTCATTGTGTATTAACAATAAACAGAATTACACTACGACCATTAGAGTTTTATGTACCTTCAATAGAATTTCATGTCAAAAAAGAAAAAAAACTATCACAATCACGACAAGGCCATTGGCCAAATTAGTGAGAGCATTTTAGAATATTTAATCGAAAATGCCGAACGTCAATTCAACTACAAGCAAATTGCTTCGGCAGTTAATGCGCATAATACTTTTGAGCGAGAGGTGGTAATTGAGGCATTAACAGAGTTGGTGAATAAAAATAAAATTCGCGAGGCCGATCGTGGTAAATTTTACGCCGAATCAAAATTACCGGATATTGAAGGAACAATTCAATTTACAAGTCGCGGATTTGCTTTTGTAATTACACCATTTTCAAAAGATGATATTTTTATTGAGAAAAATAATACCGGTCAATCACTCGATGGCGATACGGTTAAGGTAAAATTAAAACCAAAACGAAAAAGCGGAAAACCAGAAGGAATTGTTAGTGAAGTTATAAAGCGCGCACACGAAACTATTGTCGGCATTGTTGATATTAATAAACGATTCGCTTTTGTTCGTCCGTCAAATCACAAAATTCATATTGATATTTTTGTTCCGCTCGAACATTTATCAGGGGCACAACAAGGTGATAAAGTACTGGTAAAAATTAATGATTGGCCTCAGGGCGCACAAAGTCCATTTGGCAGAATTACAGAAGTGCTTGGAAAACCCGGTACACACTTAACAGAAATGCATGCTATCATTGCCGAATTTGGTTTACCTACTAAATTTTCGAATGAAGTGAATGATTTTTGCAATTCACTTAATGAAAACATTAACGCTCAAGAAATTTCAAAACGCCGTGATTTTAGAACAACTACAACATTTACGATTGACCCAATTGACGCAAAAGATTTTGACGACGCGCTTTCGGTGAAATGTTTAAGTACTGAAAATGATGAGGAAAAAATTTGGGAAATCGGGGTTCACATTGCCGATGTTTCTTACTATGTAAAACCGGGCACAATTCTCGATAAAGAAGCATACGATCGGGCAACTTCAGTTTATTTGGTTGATCGTGTTATTCCAATGCTTCCCGAAAAATTAAGCAATGAAATATGCTCACTTCGGCCCAATGAAGATAAATTCACCTATTCGGTTGTATTTAAAATGAATGAAAATTCGCAAATTTTAGATACTTGGTACGGCAGAACAATAATTCATAGTGTGCGCCGATTTACCTATGAAGAAGCACAAACAATTATTGAAGGTGCTGAAGGTGATTTTAAACCTGAAATTCTTTTGTTGGATAAATTAGCGAAAATTTTACGCAAACAACGGTTGAAAAACGGAGCTTTGGAATTGCACAGTCAAGAAGTAAAATTTAATTTGGATGATAAAGGAAAACCACTTGGTGTTTTCATGAAAGTGCAAAAAGATTCCAATAAACTGATAGAGGAGTTTATGTTATTGGCCAATAAAGCGGTTGCCTCTTTAATGGGTAAAGCCGATGGGAGTAAACCGGTTGTTCCTGTATTGTATCGTGTACATGATTTTCCAAGTGAAGAAAAATTAAGCGAACTCGCAAACTTTGTTCGCAGTTTTGGTTATAAATTACAAATGGGGAATATGAAAAACTTGAATAAATCATTAACCGAATTATTCAATGAAGTGAAAGACAAACATACTGCAGAAGTGATTCAAACTTTTGCAATTCGTTGTATGGCTAAAGCCGTTTATCAACCCGAAAATTTAGGGCATTTCGGCTTGGCATTTGATTACTACGCACATTTTACTTCTCCAATTCGTCGCTACCCCGATTTAATCATTCACCGTTTATTAACGGATTATTTACAGAAAGAAAAACCAACCTCAACCGGTAAATTAGAAATGTCAGGTAAACATTGCAGTACACGCGAAAAAAGAGCGGCCGATGCCGAACGAGCTTCTGTAAAATACAAACAAGTTGAATTTATGAGTTTTCATTTGGGCGAATTTTTTGATGGAATTATTTCGGGTCTAACCGAATGGGGAATTTATGTTGAATTGGACGAAACAAAATGTGAAGGAATGATTAGCATTAAAAATATTCAAGACGACCATTATTACTTTAACGATAAAAATTATACTGTTGTTGGCTCTCGAAAGCATCGCGTATTTCGTTTGGGTGATAAAATTCGAATTCAAGTAGTAAAAACCGATTTGGAAATGAAACAAATTGATTTTGAATTGGCGGAAGATTAATGGAATGCGGATGACCTCAAGTTATTAGCACTATAAACACAACATCGATTTATGTGTTGTTTATCAAGCATATACACAATATCTTTTCAACATTTAGCTTATTTACCTGTGTATAAAATAGGGTTGCATCCCAATGACATAAATCTATATTTGTCGTTCACAAAATAAAAACTGTTCTATTATGAAATTCATTACTTCCAGTATCGACCTTCTCAAAAATCTTCAAGCCATAAGCGGAGTATTAAGCACTAGCAACTCATTGCCAATTCTTGAAAATTTTCTTTTCGAAATAAAAAATAAAGAATTGATTTTATCGGCAAGTGATTTAGAAACTACAATGATCACTCGTATGCAAGTAGAATCAAAAGAGAATGGGAGCATTTGTATTCCGGCAAGAATTTTACTGGATACATTAAAAACATTTCCAAGCGTACCTTTAACCTTTACCATTGATGAAAAATCATTCGGTATTGAAATTTCAAGTGATTTTGGTAAATATAAATTAACAGGATTTAACGCAGTCGAATTTCCACGCATTCCTCAACTTGATGGTGCGTCTAACGTAGCTATCACTTCTGAAATTTTATCGCGTGCTTTAAATAAAACTATTTTCGCCAGTGGTAATGATGAGTTGCGTCCGGTAATGAGTGGTGTTTATGTTCAGTTAAGTGACGAGAATGTGACTTTTGCCGCTACCGATGCGCACAAATTGGTGCGTTACCGTCGCAGTGATTGCAAAAGTGAACGTGCTGCATCTTTTATTTTACCTAAAAAAGCAATTAACTTATTGCGTTCTCAATTGGCAACCACAAGTGCGGTTGTAACTGTAGAATACAACACAACAAATGCACTTTTTAGCTATGATGACACACAATTGGTTTGTCGTTTAATTGACGGAAAATATCCGAACTATGAAGCAGTAATTCCAAAACAAAATCCAAATAAACTTACTGTTGAGCGTGCGTCAATTTTAGGATCCTTAAAACGTGTTTCTATTTTTGCCAATAAAACAACACATCAGGTACGCTTAAAAATTGCAGGAAGTGAATTATCCATTTCTGCCGAAGATTTGGATTTTGCTAATGCAGCCAGTGAACGTTTAACTTGCAGTTATGAAGGCGAAGACATGGAAATTGGTTTCAACTCCCGTTTTTTAATTGAGATGCTTAATAATTTAGAAAGTAAGGATATTTTAATTGAGATGAGTGCACCAAATCGCGCAGGAATTATTAGTCCAACCGAATACGACAACACCAACGAAAACGTGCTTATGCTCGTTATGCCGGTGATGTTGAATTCGTAGTAAACCATAAATCTACTCTTTACTAATTTTCTTTTAACCCTTCTATAGTTGGTTTTATCATATTTTAAGGGGAAATTCCTTTTAAAAAGCTATATCTTTGTGAATAAAATTGACCACGCGTAATAAATGCAAGAATTCAAAGCCGGTGAATATTTAAGTAAGATCAATTCTCCCGAAGATCTTCGCAAACTTTTTTCTATTGAAGAACTTCCACACGTTAGTAATGATTTGCGTCAATACATCATTGATGTTATTTCAGAAATCGGCAACTCGCATTTTGGTGCTTCATTAGGAGTGGTTGAATTAACCGTTGCCTTGCATTATGCTTTTAATACTCCCGAAGATCAATTGATATGGGATGTAGGTCATCAAGCATACGGACATAAAATTATTACCGGCCGTCGCGATATTTTTCATACCAACAGAAAATATAAAGGACTTAGCGGCTTTCCGAAACGAAGTGAAAGTTTGTACGATACTTTTGGAGTTGGACATTCGTCAACTTCTATTTCGGCAAGTGTAGGAATGGCTGTTGCAAATAAAATTCAAAACAAAAAAAATATTCATCACATTGCCGTTATTGGCGATGGCGCTATGACTGCAGGATTAGCCTTTGAAGGATTAAATCACGGCGGTGTTTCCAACTCAAATATTCTTGTCGTACTCAATGATAATTGCATGAGCATTGATCCAAACGTTGGTGCGCTCAAAGAATATTTAACTGACATTACTACATCGCATACTTACAATAAAGTAAAAAATAAAGTGTGGAATTTATTGGGCGAAATTTCAAAATTTGGCCCCAACGCACAACGCATTGCACAAAAAATAAGTGATTCAATGAAAACAGCATTGCTAAAACAAAGCAATATGTTTGAGTCATTAAAATTCAGATATTTTGGTCCGGTTGACGGGCATGATGTTATTGGACTCGCACGAATCATGAATGATTTGAAAGATATTCCGGGTCCTAAAATTTTACATACGTTAACGACGAAAGGAAAAGGATATAAATTTTCGGAAGAAGGAAATCAAACTATTTGGCATGCACCCGGAGTTTTTAATAAAGAAACAGGAGAAATTGTAAAAATTATTCCTAAAAATCCTCAGCCGCCAAAATACCAGGATGTATTTGGACATACCATTATTGAATTAGCCGAGAAGAATGAAAAAATTGTTGGTGTTACACCTGCAATGCCCAGTGGATGTTCACTCAATTTAATGATGAAAGCAATGCCCGAACGCGCGTTTGATGTTGGTATTGCCGAACAACATGCCGTAACATTTTCGGCAGGCATGGCAACGCAAGGATTAATTCCGTTTTGCAACATTTATTCTTCTTTTATGCAGCGCGCATACGATCAAGTAATACATGACGTGGCTTTGCAAAAATTAAATGTTGTTTTTTGTTTGGATAGAGGAGGTTTAGTTGGTGCCGATGGTGCAACACATCACGGCGCGTTTGATATAGCTTATATGCGATGTATTCCAAATATGATTGTTGCCGCACCTATGAATGAAGAAGAATTGCGCAACATGATGTACTCGGCGCAACTGAAAGAGCAAGGACCGTACAGCATACGTTATCCGCGTGGTGAAGGTGTAATGGTTGATTGGAAAAAATCGTTTAAAGAAATTAAAACCGGCGAAGGAAGAAAAGTGCGCAACGGAAATGACATTGCATTTTTAACCATTGGTCATATTGGAAATTTGGCCGTTGATGCTTGTGCACAATTGGAGAAACAAGGAATTGATGCGGCGCATTACGACATGCGTTTTGCAAAACCTATTGACGAAATTTTATTGCACGAGGTTTTTACTAAATTCAATAAGGTAATTACTGTTGAGGATGGTTGTTTGCAAGGCGGAATGGGGAGCGCGGTATTGGAATTTATGGCCGATAACGGTTATAGCGCTAACGTAGTTCGTTTAGGAATCCCCGATAAATTTATTGATCACGGTACACAAAAAGAACTTTGGGCAGAGTGTTTTTACGATGCAGCAGCAATGCTAAAAACCGCAATAGAAATGGTGGAACAAAAAAGTCAAATGCGAACTGCGGGGTGATTCAATGCAATAGATTGTATTATTCCTTAATAAATTGTAATGCTCCCGTCCCCTGCAACCATTTTCCCAATTCTTTGAACAAAAATATTGTTTTCGGAAGATAATTTTTCAAATTCGGCGATGAAATTTTCATTAACCGTTACCATTAAGCCCCCGTTGGTTTGCGGATCACATAACGTAAACATGTTTTGTGCCGTAAGCCCAACACAATTTGGCGCAATGGCCTTGTAATTTCGCATGGTGTTATCAGGGTAAATAAATTGTTTAGTCAATTTTTCTACGCCGCTCATTAAAGGAATGGATGCGTTACTCACTTCTGCGTGAGTTCCTGATGCGTTACACATTTCAAGCAAATGTCCCAATAATGAAAATCCGGTTACATCAGTCATAGCAGTGACTTCACTTAATGTCCCAAAAAATTCACCGGCTTTATTTAATTCAGTTAAGTGTTTTAATAATTCCGCATAATGCTCATTATTTAATACGCCTCGTTTTAACGCCGTGCTTAGTATTCCGCTTCCAATGGGTTTGGTAATATAAATAATGTCTCCAGCTTTTGTCGTTGCATTTTTTTTCAAATGTGTTTTTAGTGCTCTACCGTTCACACTTAATCCAAAAAACGGTTCGGGAGCATCAATGCTATGTCCGCCCGCAAGCATTACTCCCGCCTCACGACAAATTGTTTTTGCGCCTTCCATAACTTTGCGTGCATGTTCATGTGCAATTTTACCAATTGGCCAACCAAGAATAGCTAAGGCTAAAAACGGACTACCGCCCATGGCATATACGTCGCTAATGGCATTGGCAGCAGCAATACGGCCAAAATCATAAGGGTCATCAACAATGGGCGTAAAAAAATCGGTGGTTGAAATTAAACATTCGTCATTTTCCAGTTCGTAAACAGCGGCATCGTCATGACAATTGTTTCCAACCAGTAATTTTTTATTTTCATCCCCCGAATACAATCCGTTAAGAATAATGTTTAAATCCTCAGGTGCAAGTTTACAACCGCAACCTGAACCCTTACTAAATTGTGTCAATTTAATTTCATTCATATTTTCGTATATGCAATGTGCGTTAGTTAATTTAACTAAGAAAAATACAAAAATAAAATAACAATTACATTTGGTTTCATGCGGTTTTTTGTCTTTTTGTTTTTCGCTTGGGAATTTTACCAATGGATAAATCACCTTTTATAATTAATTGACAAATACGTATTGCTTTTTCTTCGAAATCATCTTCCTTTTTTCCTATCATTTGCCAATTTGTTTCTGCTTTTCCGCCTGATAAAATGTAAACGGATTTAATTTTACCAATTTTTTTTCTTAAATAATCATGATACTCGTTCGAAGTTGCTATCCAAATTCCATTCGCTTCGGGATGCACAGGTTTATCTCTTAAAATAATCATAATTTTTTCACGAACGTATATTGCATGACAACCGAACATAGGCCGAACAACAGGAGTTAATGAATGCAATTCATCCAAAACAAAATTAAACGGAATTTTTTTTTCGCTCATGTATTTTCGGCTGAATAAATATAAGCACAAAAATTTTTTAACGCATCATAAGTACCGTCATGGTCTTCTAAAAATCCCATGTGCCCGCTATGTGAAGAAATATAAATATCAATATGCGGATTGGCAAAAATTTGTTCCTTGTATTTTTCGAAAGTAATGATAGGATCTCGGCGACCAACAATAAACTGCACATCAACATCGGTGCCTTTTAGCCATGATAAATTATCAACGCGATCACGCATGCCCATTGTACAAGCAACAATTCCTTCAATAGGATTTTCTTTTGCTTCAAGAATAAGTTCGTCAATTAATTCCTTTAAAGAAACTCGATGATACGCTGTAAACAAATTTGGAATGGCTTCTTCAATAAATCGCGCTGAATTTTTTTGTAGTATTTTCACAACACGTAATCGCTCTTCCTTTTTGATTTTACTATCGCCAAGCACTGAAGAATTAAAAAGGCAAACTGCTTTTGTTTTATTTCGAAACTGCTTAGCAAACTCAACCGCAACGTAGCCGCCCATTGAATGACCAACAATAATTGCTTCTGAAATACCTTCTTTTTCCAAAACTGTATCCACGGCACCTGCCATTAACGACATACTGTGTGATTTGTCAAAAACATCGGTTTTTCCATGTCCGGGCAAATCAATTTGAATCACTTTATACTTTGAAACAAATCGGGTCGCAAAATCATTCCAAATGGTTAAATTTTCAAGAAAGCCGTGTAAGAAAACGATACAATTTCCTTTTCCGGATTTTGCATAATTGATTTTTTTTCCTTCGAGTTCTACAAACATGAAAAATTATTTTTGCATTAATTCTTCAATATGATTTGCCTCAATGGGAATATTTGCCATCAAATCGATTGGATCGCCTTTTGTTACCAAAATATCATTTTCCAACCGAATACCCAGTGATTCTTCACGAATATAAATTCCCGGTTCGCAGGTAAACACCATTCCGGGTTGTATAGGTTTATTCCACAGACCGACATCATGCACATCCAATCCCAAGAAATGAGAAGTACCGTGCATAAAATATTTTTTGTAAGCCGGCCATTCCGGATTTTGATTTGCAATATCTTGTTTTGTAATTAATTTTAAATTCAACAACTCTTCTTCCATGAATTTACCAACTTCTTTATGGTATTCGCCCAGCATTGTACCGGGACGTAACAATTGCGTTGCTTTTTTCATTACACGCAAAACAGCGTTGTACACCTCTTTTTGGCGGGTGGTAAATTTTCCATTTACCGGTAAACACCTTGTTAAATCAGAGGCGTAATTTGCGTACTCGGCAGCAACGTCGAGCAAAATCACATCACCATCTTTACATTGCTTATTGTTTTCGATATAATGCAAAACACAAGCGTTATAACCACTTGCAATAATTGGCGTATAGGCGAATCCGTTAGAGCGATTGCGTATAAATTCATGAATCAATTCTGCTTCAATTTCATACTCTGTAACACCCGGTTTTACGAATGATAATAATCGTCTAAAACCCTTTTCGGTAATGTTACAAGCCTGTTGTATCAGTTCAATTTCAATACTGTGCTTGATTGATCGAATATGATGTATAATGGGCGCACTGCGCAAATAAGTATGACCGGGATAGTCTTGCTGCAATTTTTTGATGAATCGCGCTTCACGAGTTTCGGTTTCAACAATAGCTCTTAAATGTTCATTGGTATTGATGTAAACATTTTCCGCTTCGCTCATTAATTTTTTAAATACAGAATCAAATTGATTCAACCAATATGTTTTTTTAACTCCTGATGTTTTAAAACCGGTTTCTTTGGTGTGTTTTTGTCCTTCCCAAATAGCAATGTTTTCATTCGTTTCTTTTAAAAATAAAACTTCGCGGTGTTCGGTATCGTGACAATCGGGAAAAAGCAATAAAATGGTTTCTTCCTGATCAATACCGCTTAAATAAAACAAATCACTACTTTGTTTAAACGGCATGTGTCCATCGGCGTTAGTCGGCAAAATATCGTTCGAATTAAATATGGCTAAAGAATGTGGCTTCATTGCCAATCGAAAACGATCGCGATTATCAATAAATAATTTAGAGTCTATTGGTAAATATTTCATATACGGCTTGAATTATAGAATGAAGGTAATATAAAATTGCACAAGTTAGTTAATCAAAAGTAGATAATTTTTCTCCACTTTTTTTTGCTTCTTTGAAATACTTAAAAGGTACAAACAACATACCGAAACACTCACCATTTTCCCAGCTTAAATGCTTATGATGCATTTTATGTGCTTTGCGTAAGGCTCGTAAATAAATATTGTTGGAATTTTTAAACCAACTTAAACGTTGATGAATAAAAATTTCATGAACAAGAAAGTAGGCTAAACCATACATTGCGATTCCTGTCCCAACGGCAACAACAAAATAATAATAATACATTAATCCCAGCATAATACATAACCAACTTGGTATTGCAAAAATGAGAAAAAACAAATCATTTTTTTCGAATATCAATTTTTTGGGTTGATGATGATCACAATGAAAATACCACATAAAGCCGTGCATAATGTATTTATGCGTGAACCAAGTTATCGCCTCCATAGCAATGAACGTCGCAATAGAAATGAGTATGTAAATTACCAAGTTCACAAAAACAAATTTATGATAGAAAAAAACAACAATTGAATGCCAACAATCCAATATGCCAGTTTGTTATCAATTTCCCGCAAAAATTTTAAACAAATAAAAATGAAAACCGTGCCAATAAAAAACCATGCGAAATAATTTTGCAACGGAATTTCATTGTTATACCATTTCCAAAATCCCAGTATTTTTGCCGAAGGTTCTAAAAACACATCAATCAGTACGAGCATCATTCCTCCACTTAATAATTGCAAAACTAAATTGGAATAATTTTTTGCAGCAATAATGGCACAAGAAATTGAAAGTACTGCCCAGTTTAATGCAATTACAATTGGAACATCGCCAATTTGATAACCCAATACATCGGTATAGGCATAATCACCAAAAATTTTATCGGTACGAACACCCAAAAATTCTACAAAAAATCCACCTATCATTAACAATAAAAATATTAATACGAGTTTTAATGGCATTGGATTGAAATTGATAAAAAAAAGAATTGTGACAATGCATAAGTTTAACCATGATAAATTTTTGTAAAAAAGAATATCTTCACTGCATAAACCAATTACTCCCACGCTATGCATAAGGATTAAAATAAAAACACTGATATAGTAAACTGATTTTTGCAAATGATTTTTATTTTAAGGCGAAAACATCAATTTTATTTACAAATATGTAATTGAATTCCATATTTATATGTTTTTATTTTTTATATAGCTGTATTTCAGTGTGTTTAAAATTGTATGTTTTTAGGTTAGAAATAAAAACTAACCAATTTTGCGCTATTTAAACACAAGGGAATTCCGCCACCGGGATGAACACTGCCTCCACAAAAAAACAAGTTTTTATATTTTTTAGAACGATTACCGTGACGATTGAAAGCTGCCATTCTTGAATTGGAAGAAGTACCGTAAATTGAGCCTAAATAACTACTTGTATCATTTTCTATCATTTTAGGTGTAAGAATGGATTCAGTGATAATGCATTTTTCAATTTCGACATTCAAAGCATTAGAAAGTTTATTCAAAATTGAATTGCGAATTTCATCGATTTTTTCATTGGTAAAATAATCGGGATTAGCCGGAGCATTTATCATCACAAACCAATTTTCGCTACCGGTTGGCGCATCCGTCTTAGTGTATTTCGAAGTAATGTTTACATAAACAGTAGGGTCTTTCGTTACAGAATTTTTTTGAAAAATTGATTTAAATTCATTCTTATAATCTCCTGAAAAGAAAATATTGTGTAAATCCAATTGAGGGAAAATCACATTCATTCCCCAATAAAAAACCAAAGCACTGCTCGATCGCTCCTGCTTAAGTGTTCTTTTTTTTAATTTTTCATCCTTAAGCAAATGCTGATAAACAAAAGCGACATCTGCATTGCAAACAATGGCATCAAACTCTTCCATTTTATTATTTACAGTAATTGAATTTGCGCAATTATTTTTAATGTTTATTTGTTCAACTAAATTATTAAAATGAAAATTCACTCCTAAATCAGCACACAATTTATACAATGAATCAGCCACAACTTGCATTCCACCTGTCGGATAAAATGAACCCAACCCAAATTCCAAATACGGAATTAAATTCAATAAACCCGGCGCTAAATAAGGATTTGACCCGTTATACGTTGCAAAACGATTAAAAAATTGAGAAACCTTTTTGTTTGAAAAATCATTCTCATTTTCTTTATTCATGGTAACAAAAAGTTTATAGGTGTGTAAAAATGGTACCGCCTTTAAAACATCTTTACTGAGCCAAGTTTTGGTTTGATGAATATTTTTTTCAGTAAATATTTTTCCAATTCTATTGTATCGCTTTTCAATTTTTATTAATCGCTTTTGTATTGCGCTTGCATCAATTTGAAATTTTTTTTGAAATTCGTTACTCAACTCCTCAATGCTCGCAGGTGCTTTAAAAAATGTTTTATCCGAATAAAAATAATGTGCCGAAGTTTTTAATTTTTCATAACTATAATATTTTCTCGGATCTTTTCCGCAAGCAAGAAAAACATCGTCTAAATAATTCGGCATCGTGAGCAATGATGGACCTTTATCCCATCGAAATCCGTATTGAGAAAGTGACTTCATTTTTCCGCCGTAAAATTCCTTAGCTTCATAAACATAAACACTGTGACCCTTGGCTGCTAAACGCGCCGATACTGCCAAACCCGCTATTCCCGAACCGATTATCCCGATTTTCATTTTTTAAGAACAATTGTATAAATATATTTACTTTTATCCTTCATGAACGTGTAAAAATCGAATGAAAAGAACGGCAAATTTACCAATAGGGATTTTTGATTCGGGAATAGGCGGATTAACGGTTGCAAAAGCCATTGCCAATGTATTGCCCAATGAGCAATTGGTTTATTTTGGTGATACGGCACATATGCCATACGGTGACAAGTCGTTTGACAGAATTCGTATTTACGCACAAAACATTACCGATTTTTTACTGAATGAAAAACAATGTAAAGCAATCGTTATTGCGTGCAATACGGCATCGGCCGCGGCCTATGAATTAATTCGCGATAAATTTAAAGGAAGTATTCCGGTAATTAATGTGATTGATCCAATGATTGAAGAAGTCATTAACAACGAAAACATTCATAAAGTAGGAATTATTGCCACTAAAACAACAGTGGCATCGGGCGTATATCAGGAAAAAATGATTCGTCGTAAACACGAATTACCTTTTTCCATTTTAGCAACACCCCTACTCGCTTCCATGATTGAAGAAGGATATTACAACAATAAGATTAGTAACGCCGTTCTCGAAAATTATTTGAGTGATGAATCGTTAACGAATATTGATGCCTTAATTTTAGCTTGTACTCACTACCCTTTAATTAAAAAAGAAATTTCAGAATATTATAAAGGGAAAGTGAAAATTTTTGATTCGAGTGAAGTGGTAGCAAAAAAATTAAAACACATTTTGGAAAAGGAAAATTTATTAGCCCATCATCGATTCGGACAAGATGTTTTTTATGTTTCAGATCTAACGGACTCCTTTGAAAAAACAACCGCCATATTTTACGGCAAGCAAATTCCTTTACAAAAAATAACCATCAATAAAAAATGAAAAAAACCGGTTTATTTTTTGGCTCTTTTAATCCCATTCATGCCGGACACATGATTATTGCCCAAACCATGCTGAATTATGGTTTAGATGAAATTTGGTTCGTGGTTAGTCCGCATAACCCGCACAAAGAAAAAAAAACATTGCTCAATGATTTGCAACGCTTGTACATGGCGCGTGTAGCAGTTGAGGACAATTCTAGATTTTACGTGAGTGATATTGAAACCAAACTCGATCAACCTTCCTATACCGTAAATACACTTGCGCACTTACGCGAAAAATATCCCGAAAAAGATTTTGCGTTGATTATGGGTTATGATAATTTACTTACGCTTCATAAATGGAAAAATCCCGATGAAATTGTAAAACACCATAAAATATATGTGTATTCACGCGAGGTAAAGGAGCCAACAGAAGGTGAGAATAAATTTTTATTGCATGAAAATGTTGTACAAGTTGAAACACCTTTGTTGCACATTTCATCCACCAAAATTCGTGAAATGATTAAAGAAGAAAAAGACATTCGTTATTTGGTAACCGAACCGGTTTACAAATACATTACTGAGATGAATTTGTATAAGTGAGTTGGTAAATGTTAACGGGCTTGACGAGAAAGATTAAATTTAAGATTTACTATTTCAATACTTTTGAAGTATTGAATTATATCTTAATTTGTCCACTCAAAGATAGTAACTCCAATTTTCAGTGGATGAATTTTTGATAAAGTGGCTCACGCAGAAACCGCAGAAAAACTGCAGAACTATTAATAGACTAGTATTACGAATTAAAATTTAAACGCGAAGAAAAATTAATACAAAGGGAGCGAAGTCATTGCGAAGAAAATTTCTGCGGATTTTCTGCGGCTTCTGCGTGAAATAATAAATAAAACCAACTATGATAAATGCGCGAGAAATTGCGATTCAATTTCAAGGATTGCTTCCGGCGCTCTCAATCATGATAGAATTTCGATTCTTAGTTGGCCCCGTCGCAATGACTCGTGCGCAATTGGTTTTGTATATGACTTTTGGTAAATTGCTTCGTAAGCAGAGAATATTCTTCAATTTATCAATCTTATAATAGCTTCCTCGCAATGACCGTAGCGCAATTGCACCTAAGAGTTAAAATGGCCAAACTTTTAAAACCTAAATTCATTACATTTACACCATGAAAATCGCCGAAATAACTACCATTCTCGAAACTTGGGCGCCTACCATTTATGCCGAGGATTATGACAATGTTGGTTTGTTAACAGGAAATGCCTCAACTGAAATCACAGGTATTTTGTGTACACTTGATTGTACCGAAGAAATTGTTGAGGAAGCCTTGAAGAAAAACTGCAATCTTATTATTGCGCATCATCCCGTAATTTTCAAGGGCATTAAAAAATTAAACGGAACCAATGCGGTTGAACGTACCGTTATAAAAGCCATTCAAAATAACATTGCCATTTACGCCATTCATACCAACCTTGACAATGTTAATGAAGGTGTAAATCATAAAATTGCATCTCTCCTTGGTTTACGAAACCAACGCATACTTGGACCAAAAGAAAATTTACTGTATAAAATTGCGGTATTTACACCTCATGTTAATATTGCAGAAGTGCGCGATGCGTTATTTAATGCGGGTTGCGGAAATGTTGGTGATTATAGCGATTGCAGTTTTAACACCGCAGGAACCGGAACTTTTAAAGCCGGTGAAAATACTCAACCTCATGTGGGTGAAAAAAATATTCGTCATGAAGAACCCGAAACAAAAATTGAAGTCATTGCACCTTTGGCTGTACTTGATAAATCGATTAAAGCAATGCTTGCCGCGCATCCCTATGAAGAAGTGGCTTACGATGTAATTCCATTGCGAAATAAGACCGGGAATATTGGAAGCGGAATGATTGGTGATTTAAAGGAACCCATGAGCGAAGATGAGTTTTTGAAATTGGTAAAATCAATTTTTAATTGTGCAACTCTACGTCATACTCAACTCTCGGGACAACCAATAAGCCGCGTTGCGTTATGCGGAGGAAGCGGAAGTTTTTTATTGAGAAAAGCCGTTTATAGCGGAGCACAAGCTTTTATAAGCGCCGATTTTAAATACCATGAATTTTTTGATGCTGAGGGAAAAATTTTAATCGTTGATACAGGACACTTTGAAAGTGAGCAATTTACACCAAATCTTATTGCCGATTATCTGACCGAGCATATTAAAAATATTAGTACATTTGCCGTCCGACTTTCAGAAGTTAATACGAATCCGGTAAAATATTTTTAACATGGGAAAAACAGCAATTAAAGACAGCAAAGCAGAAGTAAGTGTTGAAGAAAAATTAAGATCACTTTTCAAACTACAACAAATTGATACCAAAATTGATAAAATTCGCACCGTTCGCGGCGAATTACCTTTAGAGGTTCAAGACATCGAAGATGACATTGCCGGATTAGAAACTCGCGCAACAAAATTAGCTGATGATTTGAAAGAGTTCGAGGCAGAACTTTCAAACAAATCAAATTCAAAAAAAGATGCTATTGCTTCAATTAAAAAATATGAAGCTCAACAAGGTAAAGTACGTAACAATCGTGAGTACGATTCGATTTCAAAAGAGATTGAATTTCAAAAATTAGAAATTGAATTGGCCGAAAAACGAGTAAAAGAATTTGAATATCAACGTACGGTTAAATCAGATTTATTAAAGAGTATTCAAACTCAAATTGACGAGAAAAAAGCTGAATTAGAAATTAAACAAAAAGAATTAAAAGAAATTACCGACGAAACTCAAACGCAAGAAGAAGATTTGATTTCTCAATCAAAAGAAGCGCAAGATCACATTGAAAACCGATTAATTAATGCCTATACTCGTTTACGCAAAAATTTTCGCAATGGTTTAGCAGTTGTTGCAGTTGAACGTGATGCTTGCGGTGGTTGTTTTAATCAAATCCCGCCACAACGTCAATTGGATATTCGTCAGCACAAAAAAGTTATCGTGTGTGAACACTGTGGTCGTATTTTAGTTGATAAAGCCATTGATCCCACCGTTGCTGAATAATTAAATTTTAATTTGATATAATTTAATCCCGTTAGAAATAGCGGGATTTTTTGTTTCAAACAGGTTATACAGATAACTGTTTAACCACTTACGCATAGCTTCAGCGAAGCATAACACAAATTTACATTAAAATCTATTGCGAATTTCTTCGAGGTCGTTTGCGTTCTTTTTTTTTTTTTTTTTGATATAAAAACATTTAACATACTTAGCAAAATAAATATTTTTGAGTTTTCTCTTTAACAAATGGAACACTGATTACGCAGATGCACAAGATTTACTCCAATTACAAAAAGTGAATTTCTTTCTGTCTATTTAGCAACTAATGGAACGCTGATGCCAATGATGTGTCAGATTTAGGCAGGTTTTAAAAATAAATATTTTTGAGTTTTCTCTTTAACAAATGGAACACTGATTACGCAGATGCACAAGATTTACTCCAATTACAAAAAGTGAATTTCTTT
>FRDC01003726.1_pt1 | contig 54067 bp, 66 predicted proteins | sample 1106171 | NCBI WGS metagenome assembly FRDC01 (sample SAMEA3930566, study PRJEB13176) | freshwater metagenome | biome: Drinking water system; feature: drinking water; material: water | place: Singapore | collected 2014-12-20 | reverse complement strand
GTCACCGGAGAGCATACACAATTCGACCCATCATCTCCCATGAACAAATTGATGGATCAATGGGACGAGGAGTCGATCAGGATCGGCGGCTCACCCATCTACTACTACGAAGTTTTCATCAACGACATCGACCCCGTATACAACGAGGCCCGCAACAAGGTCTGGTCCAACAACCCGATTGAGCTTTACTGCTTCTACGAGCCAAATCCATCCACCAACACACTCGGGCCGTTCGGCATCGATGATATTGCGGATCAGGTCTTTTACCTTAACGCCTCAGCAGTCCTCAAGGCATTGGGTGGTCCACCGAAGATCGGATCTCGCCTCTTTACTCCACATCTCCGCAACAATTGGGAACTGATTCAGGTGAACACTGGTGAATACAAGATGTGGAATGTGTTCCGATACGAATTCATCTGCAAGAAGTTTCAAGAGAGCCTTACCACTGGTGAAGGTAAGGTTACTCAAAAGTCTCCTCAATTCAAGATCATTTAACGATCACGAAAAACAAATTCTACACGGCCATCGGTGGTCGGAGGGGTGATTTTCGATACGAATTTTGGTTTGATATGCGGCTTAGGGAGGGGTGAAACGACAACATCAAAACATCCCCCTTCCGGGATGATACGTTGTTTCATTTCTTCTTCAGCAGCAACGAAGACGGTGATGTTAATATTTGACGTATCTCGTTTTTTAATTTTATAGGCTTTCATTTGCGCTTTACGAAACGGGGCTTGATCGTTCTTTTTTTTCCCATTATTTCTTCGGGTAATCTATCAACTTCTGACAAATTCAACATAATGTTATATTCGTTATCTTCTCTTGTGACGTATTTATCTCTGTTCTCTTTAACCCAAGACTCAGTCTTTTTTGTTTTTTCTACCTCATCCTTTGTCATTTCAACGAGACTTGTTGGTTGGCGGCGGATGGGCACAAGCAGTGCGTAAGGTTCATCTGGGGCGAAGTGTGCGGGACAACCTCCAGGGCTGCGAAAAAATACAGTCAATCCTTTATACCACCAGTCAAATTGAATTGTTGTCATTACGACCAGAGGCGTTCTTTTCGGGCAGATGTAGTATCGTGGATGCGGCAGCAGCAGTAAACTGTGCGCGGACGGAGTGCGAAAAAGGATATTGGTGTCAAGGGCATAGTAACCTGGGGCCGGGCAATAGAAGGGTGGCGGTAGGGCCTTACCAACAGAACACTTCTCTCCTTGGTACACAAGCTCAAGACCAGACTCGGCAGCATCGATGAATGGCTGAAGGTGCCAAGGTTGGAAGGCACCACCAGAGGCATTGCCAGCCCAACCTGGGACTTGCACAATCGTGTGTCGGACGCCTTTCCCATCATACTTGAGTGTTATCATTCTTCCCCTTCTTCCATATCATTTTGCGATTTACTTTGAATTGATCTCTTCGTGTTTCGGGTCGAACGATTGCTTTTTTCACTTCGTCACACCCTTCGGTGCGAGCAATCCGACTAAGTTCTTTGTACTTGTTGTCGAAGGGTTGATTCTTGGAATCAATGAATCGTTTCGTAGCTATGTAGCGAGCATTATGAGCAAGGTTGCTATCGAGTAACGCCCTCTCGTTAATTTCAGTATTGGTCATTTTTTTGATGTCGTATTTAACGGTTTTTGGAAGGAACAAAAGTGCGGCATAAGGTTCTCCTTGTCTGAATATATATTCTTGCCCATCAAGTGGGGCCTTGAAGACGACGAAGAAGATACGAGGCCACCAATCTGATTCGAGCATTCCCATGACAGGCAGAGGTACGGTCCCTGTGCGATCGGTGTAATACCGAGGGTGCGGCAAGATCATGGTGCCATACCCCTCTTCGGTTTTAATATCGACTGATGACGTAAAGCCGAAGTGGTTAGGGGCAAAGCTGAGAAAGGGGACATCCCATTTATCAAATGCTATCGGCATTTCTTCTTTTTCTTTCGAGAAATCTCCGATGAATTCACAAACACCATTGGTGGCTCGAACACGGCACTCAGTCCTAAAAGGATAGACGAGTTCACAACCGTAAGTGGAGCCATCGACGTATGGCTTGCACATTATGGGAGAAGCATCTACATCATGTTGAGAACCCGCCCACTCTGTTTGTAACTTAATTCTTCTTGGCGGCACACCCTTGTACCAGAGTCTATAACGGATGATGGTATCTTTTATTTTATTTGCATCCATTAAATATCACATCCAATTCTTTTTGTGTATTTGTAGATTTGAAAGTTTCACTTTCAATAGAAATCAAAGGCAAGTTATGATGTTTGTATATTTTTTCTTTTACACTTCTTTTTTCATTATATCGATTTCTTATTTTACCTTCTGATTTTTCATATCCCCAAACTTCAATATAAAAATATGGTATTTTAAAATCGTATTGAAATTTAAGATTTGGAATCAAAATACCATGCACATCATGAGGTATGTTATTTTTGAATAAGTATTCATCAACTTGAAGTTCATAATAACTATCCAGTATATGACCATCAGATGCTTGGTAGGAATATTGATGTTGATATCCCATTTTCAAACAAACTGAGTGTATTCCACCAAAATATCGTATTCCTTTAATTGCTCCATTACCTAAATTACTTCTAATGAATGACATAGACGGGAAATTGTCGTTTATCATTATTCTTCTAATTTCATTTTGCAAGTTATCCCAATTTCTCCAATAATTCTTTTTTTTAGTTCTAATGAATAACCCAAGTTTTTCTGCTACTGCATACATTCCACCATAACTTTGAATGCTTGATTCTACACTCCTATCCAATTTGTTTCTAATTTCACTAGCACTTGGCATTATGCTATTGTTTGACATTTCTTTTAGTGTTTTTGAAAGATTATCCCAATTAAACCAATACTTAGATTCCTGTCGTTTTTCTTGCACCACATATCCCATTTCTTTTGCAATCTCTTTTAGTCCTCCAAAATAAGCAATAGATTTTTTCAATATAGGCTTCTTTTTTTCTATTTCAGAATACGATGGAATAATTGTATCACTGCTCATTAACATCAATTCTTTTTTTACATTCTCCAAGTTATACCAGTAATTACGAGGATTTCTCATTTCACACCTTTATACCACACACTATACTTATAATATAGTTCGATGTTATGCTAAATAATTACATGGCAGACAAAACATTAAATCAGTGTCGGGACAAGTTCCCAGAGAAGCTAGAGATACTTGACAGGCCGCCTCCTTACTGCGGTGATGAGATCCCGCCAAGTTTGAAGGACGTGGCATTCGAGAACGCAGAGGAATTACCCAAGAGAGTTGGGATTGGTCACGAGGCTAATTGCAGTCCGATGCAGCGTGGTTGGGCAGAGGACTTAAAGAAACCAAGTCGTGAAACGATCAGTCGATACTCGCAGGCATTGCGTGGCTGCGACGAGGCAATGTTGGAGTTGTTTAGCGGCATGGTGGTATTTGATGAGGAGGGTGTAGCTCATCAAATACCAATCATTCCAGCTTCTCCTGAGAAAGCGGTAGCCTTTATTTTGCAGGAGAATGTGAGGACCGATACGACGTTTGAGGTGGATCGAATTCGATTGCCGATTCTGTCGCTTCAGCAAATCAACATTAATCAAAACTTGCAGCGGTATGTTTACAGTCGAGCAGTGGACTATTTCCGTGACAGGCTGGGCCGTCCTGGGTGGGTGCAGCGGGAGTTGCGTGAGAGGGACACGGTGTTTGGACGAGCGAGGGGTATTCCGGTCGATGTGAGTTATCAATTACATGCATGGACTTTGTATCGTGAGGACATGAATCAAATTATCGAACAAATTATGTTGAAATTCGACCCCATTGCATACATACGAATACAAGACGTGAACTTAGAAACCATAGTTAAACTAGACTCAACCGCTAATAACATTGATGCAGAACCGGGTGACAAGGCAGTGCGGGTAATTAAATATCAGTTCAACATGACGGTTGAAACATATATACCGCAGCCGATAGTGAGGAAAAAAGCGGTCTTGGATATTAAAGCTGATATTTTACACGGTGTTAGCGAGGAAGAAATCCAAGAGGTTTTAGCGAAGTTGGAAATAGCAGCGAAGGAATGATGTTTTATGCTTGAAATTACCAACAGACAAAAGGGGCCGGTTCAACTAATTATCAGATCACGCAAAGGTACGAGGGAGTTTACGGTTCTGAATATCCCTGGCATCGGTGCGGGCAATAACAAATATCTGTTAGAAGATGAACGGGTCACTGACTATATACAGCGTGCAGAAAGGGACGGTTTAATTTCTACACGTTACATCGAAGATTCTACGAAAGAGGGAGTAAAGTAAAATGGCGATACTCAAAGGATTTCCGCCTTCGAATACGATTAGTCCATCCGTCCGAATCACGGAGAAGGACTTCAGCTTCCTAGATTCGGCCCCGTCGTTGCACAGTATTGGGCTTGTTGGCTTTGCCACGAAAGGCCCGATCAACGTCCCAACGCTCGTAACGAGCTTGCGTGAGTTGCACACTGTCTTCGGGTTCCCGCATCCAAGCACGGCTGATCCGTATTTGATTTATGCTGCCGAGCAGGCATTGCAGCAGACGAACGGCGTTTGGATCGTCCGTTGCGCGGCTTCGGCACTGTCCGACCCAGAGGCGGCTCTGACCGCAGAGGTAGCTCTTCCGGCCGCAGGCGGCTCGGTCGAGATTCTTGGCAACGTCGCAGGGCCATTCACCCTGTCGGACGATCTGTTCTTCCGCTGGAGGCTGAATGGCATTCTGGCGTCGAAGGTTCTCGTTCTTCTGGAGAACGATCTTTCCAACCCGACTTACACGACCGAAGAGGCTGTTGACGCTCTCAACGATCAGTTGAGTGCAGAGGACGGTATTCAGTTCTTTGTAAGCAGCACTGGCACGGTTGGTGTTAAGTCCACCTTCAGCTACGGCACGGCCGCATCGATCGAGCTTGTCTCGGTTTCGAATGCAATGTATGGCCCGGCCTCGCTGTTCGGACTTGGCACGTTGATGACGGCCGCTGCTGTAACTGGCACCATCGACAAGTACCCGAACAACAGCTACCAGACCTCGGGCAACTACAACTTTAGCGGTTTCACGAACCTGTATCTGCATGTCGTTATTGACGGCACGGACAACGTGAACATCGACAACATCGTGCAGCAGGTTACGATCTCCAGCACGAACACCAACATTACGGCAATTGTAAACGCGATCAATGCCCAGATCACCGCCGGCACGATTCCGGGTGGTTTCATAGCATCGGCGGTCGGCGGCAACCTGAAGCTGACGACTCTGCACCACGGTCGTGACGCCAAGGTCCACGTCAAGTCGAGCAGCACGGCAGGCGCTCTGTTCGGTCTGTCGGGCAAGGCGGCAGCCGGCACCAGCCCATCGGCGGTGTCCCGTGCGACCCCGAACCTGACCTACAACGCCGGCATTGTGACGGGCAGCACGGCAGCTTCGACCGCCATCTCGCTGACGATCACGGCCGACAGCCCTGGCACCGAAGGCAACTTGACGCAGGTCGTAATCAAGAACGACATCCGCGAAGGTCACTTCCAGATTCAGGTCTTCAGCGAAGGCATACAGGTTGAGTCCTGGGGCCAGTTGTCGAAGACGGCTTCGAGCCGCTTCTACGTCGAGACGTTCCTGGCCCTGGTCAGCGACTACGTCCGTGCGGTAGATAACGACGCCGAGAATTCGACGCCGCTGGATGGCACTTATTCTCTCGCGGGCGGCACCAACGGCATCCCGGCCGACCCAGATGATCAGGACACGCTCCTGATCGGAAGCAGCCTGAGCAGCAGCGGTCTGTTCGCCCTGTCCGAGCCTGAGCAGGTTGACATCGACCTGTTGGCAGTTCCTGGGCACTCCTCGACCGAAGTTGTGACGGCGATGTTGGACCTGTCCCAAAACCAGCGTGGTGACTGCTTCGCAGTTATCGACCCGCCGTTCGGCCTGAGTGTCAACGAGATCATCCACTGGCAGAACGGCACGCACCCGTTGAACCTGACTCGGTTCGACAGTGACTTCGGCGCCCTCTACTGGCCTTGGGTTAAGATTCGTGATTCTCACAACCGTATTGACGTTTGGGCACCGCCGTCCGGCTCTGTCGTGGCGACGTATGTCTACTCGGACAATCTGTCATACCCGTGGTTCGCACCAGCCGGTGAGACTCGTGGCCTTGTGTTCAACATCACCGATGTTTATACGAAGCCAACCCTGGCTGAGCGTGACCTGATGTATGGAAACCGTAACTGCATCAACCCGATTATTCGGTTTAACGATGCGGCAAACTTCATGATCTGGGGCCAGAAGACTCTCCAGCGTCTTCCAAGTGCTTTGGACCGTGTTAACGTCCGCCGCATGTTGCTATACATCGAAAAGCAGATTCGAATTCGGTCCCGCAGGATCTTGTTCGATCCGCATGACGATGTTCTGCGTTCGCAGTTCATCGCTATTGCGAGCGAGGTACTGAACGAGGTTCAGAGAACTCGTGGCCTTGTTGATTACTTCGTCAAGTGCGACGAAGAACTCAACACAGCAGAAGTTATTGATCGTAACGAATTGCGTGCGAAGATTGGCGTCCAGCCAATTCGAGCGGCAGAGTTCGTGTTCATCGAGTTCTCTGTCCACAAGACAGGATCGTTCACTGAAAACGCCAATACCTTCTAATTAAGGTTCTAAGATGGGCCGTGTTAAACACGACCCATCTTAGGCGAATAGAAAAGTAATCAGAGCGTAAAAAAATACGAGGAGTTTCAAAATATGCCAGCACACTCAGCAGGATATATGGGCATCGGGCAATTGCTCGAAAAAGACGTAGTATTCAAAAGAAAGTTTCGTTGGACGTTGTCTCTAAAGCCACGTTGCTCGAAGTTGTCCGAGATTGACGTTTGGTTTGTCAAGGTCGCATCTCGTCCAAACATTTCGGTTGATGAAACTGAACTGAACTTCCTCAACGAGAAAGCCTGGATTCCTGGCAAGGTATCGTACGAGACGATGACCGTAACTTACGTTGATGTTGCACCGAACCGTTCGGAGTCGAGGGCGCTGTATCAGTGGCTCGGCGCCGTCTATCAGTTCCACAACCAGAACCGTAAGATGGGCACTCGAATTGACGACTACGCTGCTCGGGGACAGCTTACGCTGTTTGATGGTTGCGGTCAGCCAATCGAGCGTTGGGACTTCGATGATCTGTGGCCACAAGCCATTAACTTCGGGGATCTTGACTACACGTCTTCCGATACGGTTGACATCGAGCTTACGCTGCGTTATTCGAGGTTCACTTACACCCCGATCTGCGGCAAGTTCGACTTCAACGAATGCTGCACGCCTTGCGCTTAATCACAAAAGGATTAAACGATGCCGCAAGAAAATATGGGGCTGGGTTTTGGTTTGGAAAAACCCAGCACCGTCTTCAAACGGAAGTTCCTGTGGTTATTCAAAATCCCAGGAATTTCCGCAGAAGGCACAAGGTCTTTACCGCCCGAGAAAGCAGCCAGACCATCTCTCAGTTTTCGTGAGATTGAAGTCCAACACGTAAACGAAACAATTTTCTACCCCGGTAAACCCGAGTGGAAAACGTTAAATCTCGTCTTATTCGATATCAAGTGTAATGAAAACCCGGTTTTCGATTGGTTAAGACGATTATACGATCCAGCACAAGGAACGTATCGATTTGTGATCAACGGTGATGTAACAACTAATTTTAAGCAAAACGCCATTCTCGAAATGTATGACCCTTGCGGGGGATGCATTGAGAAATGGAATTATGAAAACTGTTGGCCCCAGACTGCCGAGTTCCAAGAACTCGACATGGGATCATCCGATGTAATGATGGTCGATCTTACCCTAAGATATGATCGAGCCTACGTAGTTCCATGCACGTAAGACACTTCGATTTACACTTCTAATCGTCCATAAATGAGCAAACCCAAACATTCAATAAACATTGCACTCCCTCGCAGATAGTCCATTGAATGTTTGGGTTTCCATTAAAGTTTCATTCACCAAAGCACGATATAATTATAGTGCTTAATTTGGAGAATGAAATGAGACGTGGATATGAAATCGAAATAGGTTCTAACAGAAAACGAAAACTAATCGAGAACGGATTGTGTGGTAGATGTGGTTTGCTCCCATTGAAAACAAAAACCATGTGCGAAAACTGTGCGAGTTACCATACAGAACGTTATAATCAAATCAAGGAAGAACTACTGTGCCAAGGTATTTGTCTTCGCTGTGAGAAAAATCCATTAAAATCCGAAACCATGTGTGAAGATTGTTTGGTAAAACAAAAAGCAACAGCCGATAAACGAAAAGAGCGATACAAAAGGGCGGGGAACTGCACGAAATGCGGCGTCAGACCATTAATGACGGCGAAGGTGTGCCAGATTTGTAATGATAAAGAAAAACAAAGAAACAAAAAAATCAAAGACCAAGTATTTGCTCATTATGGTGGATATAAGTGTATTTGTTGCGGAGAAACAGAAGAATCTTTCTTAACCATTGATCATATTAATAATGACGGAGCAAACCACAGAAAAATAGCAGGATCAGGAGGTAGATTTTACTGGTGGGTTACACGAAATAATTACCCCACTGGCCTCCAAATTCTTTGCTGGAATTGTCAGTGGGGTAAAAGAATATGTGGTATTTGTCCACACCATAAAAATCAATCTATTCCCAAGTCTTCTTGAAGAATTTCCCTACATTTATTTAGGGCATCCTCCAGTTGCTTTGGTTTCCAACAAAGTACCCTACACGCCCCACTCTTGTTTAATCTACCTTTTTTCGTGTATACTTTACTTTCATTCATCAACAACGCTTCAACCAACTTACCATAACCACGATCTACAAGTTTTTGAAAAAGTTCTTGTCTTTCCAAAACTTCTAAAATGTTTACACCCATCTCGGCCAATTACTCCTTTTGCCTTTTTTTCCCTTGATAAGCAAAACCTTCGTTGCCATTTCGTTGCGCTTGTGTAATAATTTCAAGTGTTTTCTTGGTGATAAATTCTTGGTAACGCTTCTTTAGTTCAAGATAGTTTTTTGCTGTCCTGTATAGTTGACGATAATGGTTCAAGCAGCAGGTTGTCATGTAGTTGAATGCTTTGCCCTTCTCTGGACGAAAGCGGTCGATCTTTTCAAAGCAAATCATTACTCCTTCCTGCAAGGCGTCGTCACGATCGATCAGCTTGAAGTTGAATGCCCGAATGATGTTTTCTGCCAACAAGTAGAAGACTTCCGCTAAATGCTGCTGTGCGGCCTCATACTCTAGTCGGTTTTTACGGATATTCCTCTTCGCCCGCAGGAACTTTTCGATTGTGCCTTCAAACTCTTTGTTGTTAATGTATTGGGTTCCCATATCCCTCGATAGAAAAAGACACGAGTGTTCGTTACACACCCAAATACGCTTTCAGGCTATTCAATTCGAAAAAATCCTCACATCCCCGATAAACGGTGTAAAGTTAATATAGTAGGGCTATCTATACTATTTATACACCTATTTTCCTTTTGAAAGGAGTTTGAGGATTATGCTAAAGAGTTTGATTATGGCGGTGGCCCTTTTGTTCACCGGCAGTGTTTACGCAGACGCTCCAAAGAAGAAAGATCCAAAGAGCGTGACGACTAAGCCAACTCCACGATGCCCCAAGACGCAGCCAAAGAAGGCTTGTCCAAAGAAGACCTGTCATAAGAAGGTTGTGGTTGTCAGGAAGTGGCATCGTCATCATCGTGTGTGGGTCCGTAAGCACGTTTGGTGGCACAAGCACCACTACCATAAGTGCCCACACAAGCACCACCACAAGAAGAAGTAATGGACGCTGTAAAACTGTATGTTCGACTAATCGAAAACCCTTTTGTTTACAAGACATACAGGGATCTTATGAACTTCTACCAGTCCAAGGGGCTTACGGTAGAAGCTCATGGGTTCTCCACCATCATCAACGAGCGATTCAATGAACCTGCATGTCCAGATAATCACCAGGCCGGGGGAGATGGCGAAACCAATACAAATCGATGCGAAAATAACAAACCACTCCCACAAGACGCCACGTAACGAACTCCGTAACGACATCGCCAACAAAAGCAACTGTGAATGGCATCTCGTACTAGAGCCTTGGGAAACCATTGTTTCAGGACATGACGCTATACTCAAAGCAATAGCTGGGCCGCCCGCCCTCTACCGTATAATGATCAACCACGGCGACCTCATCACCAAAGAAGCACGCTTGTGGCACAAAAGTCTTAACGTCAGATGGCACAACCCCGTCTTTGAATCTCTCCAACCAGACAAAGACGCCAAGACCCTGCCTGTTCTTGTGGCTGCCCAATCGAATCCTCACACACAGCAGCAACTCGAAGAGGTTAGGGCTTGGCGATCCGAACAACCGCTCTCCCCGGAACCACTCTACTACGAATCTTGCCTACTCCTGTCGCAAGGGAAGTATGATGAGTTCATCAGCAAAGCAACAACCTATTTGTTCAATTGCCACCACATGACCATGAGCGTTGCCGTGACTAGATACTACCTTGCTATGGTTTACTGCCACATTAAGAAAGAACCTCGCCAGGCCGCCGAGAACCTCCTCGTTCCCCTGGCACTCAAGCCCCTTATGGCAGAGTTCTGGTGCCTGCTCGGTGACATACACTACTTCTTGTCCAAAGAGTATCACAAAGCCCAGGCGTTCTACGAGAACGCAAAGACAATGGGCCAGGATCGCAAAACAGCGGACTCCTGGCCCATCCAACTCAGTAAGTATGGCGATTACCCCAACCAAATGATCGATAGCTGCCGGTCAGTCATAGGTAATCGCAAAATCATCCAACTAGCTTCTAAACTTCAATAAACACATTACTCTAAAAGAACTTACCAGACGATTGCAAGGTCATTAACCACACACGTCACTTGATCTCCGCTCCGGGTGATGGCGATCTGTTTCCTTCCGGTCGGCAGCTTACGTAATCTCTCCTCCAGTTCATTGACGTGACAATTAATGACCGTCCAGTAGTTTTCCGAAAGGGCCTTGACTTCATCTTCAGGACGAATGACCTTCCTGCCTGGAAAGAACTTCTCAACACGGTCAGGCCACTTGTTTAAGATCTCTCTGGCAAGCGGCACCGAGCAAGACCCGCAGTGGGGCTGACGAAGCATCTTGTCGATTTCGTGAGCGATTTCCGGGAAGAGGCCCCTAAACCTCTCGTCTTGTAACGCCTGCCGAATCTCCATTAACCCAACTGGTTTCATTCTTCACCTACACTCGGCAACAAACTATAACCGTCATCTTCTACCACAAATGACTCGCGACCATCTAAGATTGTTAATGTCGTTCCCTGTTCCGGGACTTTGCCATGCGGCCAACTTTCTCCCGGCCTCCGTGCAACAAGAGTCAACTCTCCCGCAAGATCACGAACAACACCGAACTCGGTCCCAATCTCTGAAATTACCTTAACCCTAAACCAACTCATCTTTACCTCGCAACGTCCAGATAATTCAACAATGCCGCACCCAAAGGACCAAGGAAACTACCTGCGAAGGCGTATCCTAGCCACATGAAGGGCCACCAGAAAAACGATGTATCAATGGGATTAAGCCACACACCCAATACCAACCCCACCCAGAACCCGGTACACTGGTAGCATCTTAGCATGAATTCGAGTTCCTTCTGAACAATGGAGAGATCATCACGTAACGTTGGCAAACCGTCTTCTCCAGTTTTGTAAAACAACTTGTGTTTGAGATGTTGAACAATATGGCTATCAACAATAATGTGTGTTAATCCGATAACGGCCAAGCACCAAAACAAAAAGAACATGAATTATCTCCAGAAACTGATATATACTCTCGAACAATCACGCCACACAAAGAAGTTCCCGTCTAACGCCAATTCATTCATGGCATCTTCGGCTTCGTCTAAAGTAAATGAGTAGTGCTTTACCAAATGTGGATCAGTAGTCACTACTTTAATAGCAGTGCCAAAGAATTGTTCCAATCGATGTATGTGTTCTTCTTTAAGCTCTTCGAAGAAATCAAATAACGCTTTTTGTGAGAGATTTTTGAGGGCACTAACTCTTTTACCCAGGCCCCAGGTCTGGAAGATGTTGCGGAACTCGGGCAACACTTGTTGTGCTGCTTTGTTGTAAAAGATGAGTTCTTCTACATTTTGCAAATTAATCGTAATCATTTAATCACCTGTAACTATCATAGTTCAAATAGGAAATTTCGGAGTTCACTATGGCAGATAACGCATTTCGTCCTAGAAAGATTAGCTCTGAGGACATCGGCTCCCAGGCCCCGGCAGAAATGGACATGGCAAAGATGGCCGCCATGCAGAAGGCGGCCGGGGTTGAGATGCCAAACGAAGGAGATGAGCATAGCCTTACCCCGGACGGAATGGGGCAGCCAAAGCTCATGGGAAACCTCACTCCCGAGATGATGAAGGCAATGAGCCTCGGCGGGGATGACGAGAACAAGCCAACACGAGGACCGATGGTCCGACCACAGCAGATGACCCCTCGTGGCGGCTTTGACAATAATAATGTTCTCAAGAAGTTCATCGACGGGACGAAGCCCTTCACACAGCAATACGAGGCGATTACCCTACCGTCGCTAGGCAAGTTCTACAACGGCGAAGATGGCCCGACAGACGGCGTCGTTCACGTCCGACCTATGACTGGCGCCGAAGAGAAGATCCTGGCGACTCCTCGCTTCATCAAGAAGGGTCAGGCCGTCAACATGATTTTCAAGAACTGTTTGATGGAGAAGTTCGACCCGGAGAACCTACTTACGATCGACCGGACCTACCTCCTCATTTATCTCCGTGGTATTTCCTATTCACCGGACTACGAGGTGCAGATCCGTTGCACAGAATGCCAGTCGAACTTTAATACGACAATCAATCTTGACACCCTTTATCTCGATACCTGCCCGGATGATTTCGGCTCCGAGCAATTGACCGACGTATTGCCAGCTACAGGATACGAATTTACCTACCGTCTGTCGAGCGGTCGTGACGAGACGAAGATCACTGAACACCGTGAGCGCCGGGTGAAAATGTGGAGCGACAACGCTCACGACGATACGCTGCTCTACCGGGCTTCTTTGCTTATCGAGCAGATCGTCTCCTCAGATGGCGATGTCCTCACGGGACAACACAACATACTTAGCTTCATCGAAACACTACCGATCAAGGACGTAGCGTATATCCGCAATCTGCTAAGTAATCCGCCGTTTGGGGTGGACACTCGAATCAACCTCGTCTGTCCATCTTGCACCCAGGATTTCAACGCCGATTTGCCACTTGAAGCAAATTTTTTCTTCCCTGTAACCCGCAGGAAGAGGGCCGTGCAAGCCTAGAACTCTACCGGGTTTTGTTAGATGAGATTTTCTTCTTCATGTACCACCTCCACATGCCACCGGAAGTGACTATGTCACTTCCGATCATGGAGAGAAAATGGTTCATTAATTTATTTGTTGAACAAAAGAAAAAGGAGAATGAGGCAATTGAACGAGAAAAACGAAAAGCTAAAGCTCGGCGCAGATAATTTGATGTAAGAAAGCATGGCTCTTCATGAGGAATTGCTTGAAGATTGTTTTTTCCTCGCCTATCATCTTCACCAGCCAGTGACTGATATTATGGCGTTGCCCGTATATCAAAGAAAATGGTTGATTGTGAGATTCGAAGAAGAAAAATACAAGGAAAAAAGGCACTTGGAAAGACTGGGGGCATAAATAAGATATGGCCTTAAAACAACGCTACCAGAACCCGGCAGTAGGCGATACAATTCGTTTACGATTGGATGTCTACAACTCTAATCAATACAGAGATGTAACAGGATTTGATAAGGTGGAGATTTACTATCTCGACCCTGCGGCACGCACTGCTGAAAATCCCGATGGGCGGCTTTTGTTTTATACATTCCAACCCAATCAGATTACGCATGAGGGTGAAGGAAAGTATTATGTTGATCTCGTGGTATCTTCCCCATCTTTCGTAGTCGGCAAGTACATCGATTCGTGGCACGTTAACTTCGACGGACAGCAACCAATCAGTGCCCATGAGAGCTACTTTGAAATCTTTCCGGCACTATGGATTACCTCGCCCATACCCATTGTTTATGACTTCTCGTTCCGTTTCACTCCCTCGAAGATCAGAAAAGGTAACAAAAAACACTTGCGAATTGAGATCATGCCTAATGTGCCGAGGCAGCCGGACTTGGTTCGGTATTATCAAAATCTTGCCATCGTCTCGGACATTTACGTCTCAATGGAACTCCACTGCGCCGACTGTCTGCCCGAAGAAGAAGACCTACGTCTGGTAATCGAAAGAGACTTGACAGACTTCCGAGAAAAATGCTATGCTTACTATTTCTTAGATACAACAGAAATGGATTGTGGCATTTATAACGTTTGGTTCGAACTTTGCTTCGGAGATAACGTTTATATTTCAGAGAAGCAGCAGCTTCAAGTGCATGATTAATCGGTAATATACTATGTTAGTGCATGGAAGACAATTAAATGGTGGTATCTGTCCGCACAAGGAACAGGAATGAGTGACGATTACGAAATTGACCCCATTTGGGAAAATGAGGGAGAAAGAAAAAAGAGAAAGAACTCTGGTCGTAAGGGCAAACGAGGAGAGTTAGAATTAACCAAAATCCTTACTGAGCGGTTCAAACTGCCGTTCTCACGAGTACCGCAATCCGGTAATCGTATGGCTCAGGTATTCCTGCCTGAGCATGTGAAAGAGGCTTACGTTGGCGACATCGTTACCCCACCGAACTTCCGCTTTTGTCTAGAAGTCAAGCACGGCTACGACGAAATCGACTTCAACCTTATTGTTGCCAAGAACCAAGGGCTGAAGCTAATTGATGAAATGCTGGAGCAAGCGACCAGAGACGCTACTAGGATCAACAGGGAGCCAATTCTTTGTTGGAAACCAGATCGTGTGCCGTGGATGATCTTTCAGAAATGGTGGCGACCTTCTGAATCATTTTATTTAGTTTATGGACAATGGTATGTTCAATCTCTTGAATCGTTTTTGAGTCATGATAACAACTTCTTTTTCACATGATTTGAATTTTCGATTTACGCAAAAGAGCCAATCGCTCTTGTATTCTTTTGTGCTTGTTAGCAAACCACATCCATGACATTCCTCCAAAGTGGTGAATACTATCTCTTAACCAAGAAGCATTCACCACTTTTTCTTTGCTGTCAATAAGATGTTTGTATATGAAGCATCCAGTATCATAGAACTTCTTGATTTCACCCGATTGAAGAGCAACTATTGGTTCGAAACTGTGATATTTTAATGCTGTTTGTAATTTGTCTGTTTCGAATAACAAACAACATGGGTCAAGGTGTTTTACAAAATGAACATTCTTGTATCCTACGTAAGTGAAATTAAATATGTCATCTTTTTGTTGTCCAACAGCAGCAGCATTTTCCGATTTCATCCTTTCTGCAACAGGCCCGAGAAACTCAACATCTGAGTCAACAAGCAAGGTATAAGGAGTTTTCACTCTTTTACACATATAATCGAGAGCGCCTCCATGACCAACATTCTTTTCCGATATGTGATACCAATTAGCCTTGGGTTCAAGATAATTCCTTGTGTTGTCTGTACTGCCGTTATCGAAAATGAATAAGAAGGGTTTTTTGTGGTACATGGTAAAACTCTCATACATCAAGGCCGATGCTTCCCAAACATTACGTACAGCACAACACATTGTTACATCCATGCATGTATTTATATTAATTACGATTATCACATGATACAAATACATGGAAAGGATTGTTATCTTAATTTTCCTGATTTGATTTTAGCACCTTTACACTAAAGAAAAAAATATGAGCAAAATACTCATCCTCTGCACTTACTACGAACGTCCCGAAATGGTCAAAGACGCTCTGCGAAGCGTTCTGGCATGTGATTACTATCACCCGGATTGGGAACTGGCTTTTCTTGATGACTCAAGTCCAACACCGGGACAGCCAATCGCAGAAGAAGTTCTCAAACCGAGAATCGACAAAGTTAAGTTTTATCGCACAGAGACACAAAGAGAGGAGAAGATTGAAAAAGGCAGTGAGCTTGGCAAAATCCTTAACCAAGCCATGAGAGAGAGCGATGCCGATCTGTGCGTTTCTCTTAACGACGATGATCGCTTCGCACTCAACTACCTAAAGAACCTGTCAGACTTTATGGAAGAGAGGCCAGGACACCTAAGTTGTTTTTCAAAGGTCCACCTAGCGTTTCCCTCTGCCAAAAACCGACCGGACCTCAAACCTCTTATTGCGTTACTTACCAAGCACTGTCCCTACAACCAGTGGGAGGGGTTCATTGACCCTTACCTGACTGTGGAGTGGTGCCAGGTGGCGTGGCGACTGCCAGTCATCAAGCAGCACGATATCTGGTTCGATGAGTGTTGTGACGCCAACCACGACGCCTTCTTCTTTAAGCGGATGACCGAGAAACTCGGGCCGTGTTGCGGCAACACAACGTTCTATTCGCAGTGGAAGACGTATCACTCTCGTCAGGCTACAAGGCGGGCTTTTGATCCGACCGGGCGGTGGGGATCTGATCCCACAGTACTTTATTCAGACGCTGAGGGACTCGATGACGATATTGAAATTGTCATTCAAGAAGCAATTGCACAATCGAAATTCTGGCTTAACCATAATCGCACTGAAATTGCTCGTATTTTATTAAGCGAGGTTCTATCTATCAGTGACAACCCACATCCACAAGCAAAATTGCTATTGGATACTCTTGATCAACAATCGCATTTTCAAGAAGTTAAGCAATACGTTGATACTTTGAAAAAGATAGGTGATAGCAAATGATACTTCTCTTTAGTGTATTCATCACAGATAAACGAATGTCGCCTCTCAAGAGGTATAACTTACCTATTTTTGACAGAATAGATGTTGTTCGCTACACCTTGGCCAGCTATGCCGCCATCAACAAGTGGAGCAAGTGCATTTTTCTCATTTCTCTTGATGACAATTATCAAGACAGAAAACAGCAGCTACAGGACGATATCGAGTCCCTATTCGGAAAGGAAAAATGTACCATTCAGTGGGAGCGTAATTACTACGTATCGGACTGGCAGAATTGGTACAACAAGTTGGAGGCGGACTTAGAGAAAGAGCATCTTTGGATCGCCACCGACGACGACCATGTGTTTATGGACTGCGATACAGAGATGCTCGACAGAGTCATTTCCGTTATGGACGAAGACCCATTCCCACTCAAGGGGGTGCCTTTCTCTCACTGGCCGGAGCATGTGTGTGAGACGGTATGGAGAATAGGCATTAACAGAAACGGAGTCCTGTCGTTCAACTGGACCCTGTGGGACTCAATCCAAGTTTGGAACAAGGAGATGTGTCGCATCTTGTTCTTCTACATAGCAGAGCCACACTTGCCAATGCCAAGAACCAACGACTGTGGTGCTAACAAAATCAGACACGGTGATTTCGAAGGAAGATACTTCATCTCCACCAGAGAGCTTGCGAGACACTTCGATGGATACTCAAACGCCGACACTGAGGGGTTGGGGCTACACACCATTACGCCGCCTCTTTCCATTCCCCCAGGGTTCTTCAAGAAAGACATCAAGATCCTATTTTACTCGGATGAACGACGTGAAGGGTGGGTCAACGCCAACCCGTTAAATCCCGATTACTACTGTGCGAACTTAACGGGAACCGATTACAAGTGGGTAGTTGAAGACATACCACTTTTTTGGAAAGATCGTATTTCTGAAATAGAAATCAACAAAAACGTTTCGTTAGACGACGTGTATGAAGCTCGTAATCGTGCATATATGCTTCACCTAACAAATGATAAAAATAATTATCGACACGTATTGCCGCCTCCCCCGTTCGATTGGATTAAAGAACACATGAGGATGCCGCCAAGTCAACCATGATTTTACTAATGAGTGTTTTCATAACGGATAACAGACCACAACCAAAGCGATTTGGTTTGTCGTCGCCCAGCCGTTATGACTTGTTTCGCTACACCCTGGCCAGCTACTCCTGCATTGATCTTTGGCAGAAGTGCTTCTTCTATATCCATATGGACGACAACTACACTCATTGTCGAGGGGAATTAGACGAGTACATCCGCGAACTGTTTCCCAATCCGGTTATTCGGTGGCAGCGAAACGAGCGAGTGGGGGACTGGCGGTGTTCGTTACGAGAAGAAGTCTTTCCGGCCACCAAAGATTCCCCGATCTGGTTGGCTACTGACGACGACCACGTCTTCGTGGATTACAATTTGGACGCTCTCCACGAGGTTGTAAACTGCTTTAATGATGGGTATTCTCGTTTGAAGGCGATTCCATACTCGCATTGGGCCGAGCATCTCTGCATGGCTGCCGCAAGCCCAGACGCACAGGCTTGCGGCAACGTACACACCTACCAGGGGTGCTATTGGGACTCAATTCAGATCCTCACACCAGAAGTGTTGGAAGAAATTTGGTTCCACGAAACTCTTAAAGATGACGACCACTATCCAAAGATAAACCAAGTAGGAGAAAAGAGGTTGCGGCAACCACTGGACGTGACTTACTACGTTCCTGGCCGCGAATTGTGTCGCCATTTTGACGGCTACCCGCACGCAGACAAGGGCGGCCTGCACAACGTAACGCCGCCTCTCAGCATCCCGCCGGGGTTCTTCGAAGGTGACGTTAAAATCCTCTACTGTTTCAAGAAGAGACGAGAAGGGTGGGTGAACATTAACCCATTGTCCCAGCACTACGTCACGCAAGACACTCAGGGGGCGGACTACAAGTGGATGCTGGAAGACTTACCCTTGTTCTGGCAAGGTCGGATCAGTCAGATCGAGACGGACAGGCAGCACTCTCGGAAACGACTCTGCACTTACCGCAACAGGGCACTCGCAGCCAATTTAACGACAAATAAGGTCAATTATCGATTTCTCTTGCCGGCCGTCCCTGTCGAGTGGATAGAACACCAGTTCCGTACATGAAAAGACAGGGGCCATTGGCCCCTGTCCTCACTTACCCTTTGCTACTTCAGCTTGTTGCCGCACTTGTGGCAGAACTGGCTGCTCTTCTTGGCTGCCTTGGTGCCGCAGCGGTCGCAGAAGAGGGCGTCCTCCATGACCGCCTGCTGTGTCACCGGAGCGGCCTCCACGACCTGCGGTGCCGGACCTTCGTGGCCACGCAAGTAGAGCTTCAGGACCGTCGCATGGTCCTCCAGATCCAGATACATCTGGCCGAACTGCTGGTTGCTGTGGCTGCCCTCGACCGTGGCGCCATCCCTGACTTCACGGGGATTGACGACACCCAATATCTGCGGGTTTTGTGCAAGGACGTTGAGTTTCAGTTGCTCTAGGCTGGCAGCCCCGCCGACGCTCTCGGTGGGGGGCGGCGCAGCCGGGACGCTTTCCGAACAAAAGTCCATCGTGCTTCCATCCGGGGCGTTGCACGACACGGATGCCCCACCGCAGTGCCCGGTTAAACCCTTTGGATTAAGGGCGCCATACACCGGATAAGAATAATCATACCACGGGTAGGGTCGGATCGGGCGGCGAGGGACGGGCACTGGATAAGGCATCGGGACCGGGTGGTAGTGGTGTTCCACCTTCGGCCGCTCCTTCTCCAAGTAGAAATGGCACTCGATGAGGCCCATCTTCTTTTCGGAGTTGGACTGGTCCTTGCCGTGGTCCTGGGCCTCGGTGGACTGGAGGTCAACGAACTTGAATTTGGCGGGGCTGTGGCTGCTCCGCTCAACGTCCCGGTAGGAGCGGGGCGGAATGATCCAGCCGCCCTTGGTCATCTCCTCGCCGTCGATCCAGACACGCACCGCACAGTTGCGGTCGTTCTTGTTTCGGAAGCGGAGGGTGTACTCTGAGTTGAAGGGGACGTGAACCTCGCCATTTGCCATTTCCTTCATGACCTGGCCGTTGACGAGAACCGACACGACGAACTTGTTGCTGTAGACCACGGTATCACCTCATAGGGTTAGAACACTCCTTACCCTCAGTCGGAGCAAAGTTTGGACGTACCGCACGTCCGAGGGAACCGGATAGGCCATCCGGCAGGCACACTATATATCGGCATTTGGGCGAAAAAACTTCAACTGCTGGCGACACACACGTTGATGATGTGATTGGGGTCTTCCGTGTCTTCCTGCTCCGTCTTCCGCTTCTGAGCGTCCCGCTCTTTGCGGTGGTCTTCGGTCAGGATCTCAGCCCTGACTTTTTCTGAGCGGAGATCCTGCTCACGCTTTTTCTCCCAATACACACTAAGCAGATCGGCAATGTAGGGATACCACTCACCGTCCCAAGTGAACAACCACCCGATTGAGGCAAGGACTTTCTCCTGAAACAGTTTGTAGTCACACAACTGTTCGGCCGTAACGTCCGAGATTGTGTGAGAGGGCATCTTGCGACCCTCAACCACCACCTTGAAGTGGAAGGTGCGGTTGTTCCAGTTCGGCTCGATGCTTTTGATTATCACTGGTTCTTCCTTGAACTAGGCAGGCATGATCGCCTGCTTGACTTTTGTGAAGATGCCATACAACCAACCAGAAGGGGCTGACCGCCCCAGGCCCTCGCCGTCCGGGCGGTCAGTTGCCCCATCGAGGGCCTTGTCGGCTCAGTGCCGAATGTTGAAATTGGCGATCTTCGAGGCTTCGAGTTCGGCCTTGGCCGTCTCCAGATCGTCAATGAGTTGCTGGAAGTCATAGGGTGTGATCGACCCCTCCAGGGCGGCGTTGTGGGCGTCCGTGTGGATCGATTCGAGGAGTTCCTTGAAGCTCTCCTTGACATTCAGCAGCTTGAGCAAGTCGAACTTCCCCCTGTCCAACTCCTCGCTTTTGGTGACAGGGAGTTCGATGGGCTTGCTGGGGGCTTCCTTTTTGCCACCTTTGGTAAAGGTGACTTGCACGTCGAACTCTTTGTCGGGCGTCGTCTCGGGTTCGTAGGTAAAGCCCTCGGCGTCCTTGTTAACGATTTCAGAGACTGCCTCCTGCGTGGCCTCCTCCTCTCCCTCTTCCTCCTGAATTTCCAACACCATCTCCCGGATCTCAGCCTTCTCGACAACCTCCTCCTTGTCATCGAGCTTGCTGAGAACCTTGACGGGGAACGGGCGAGCTACGGCATCGGGCAGACTTTCCTCCACCTCCTCACCGACGACACGCTCGCGGCTGATGGTGTAAATCTTGTGCATCCACCCGCTGTTCCAGCGGTTGATCTTGTTCTCGTCGGGCGCCGTTTCATCGATGTTCAGGGAGTAAACGGTCAGGACAGGGATCTCCAAGATCGAGTGGTCCTGCGGGATGTAGTGCTTGGCCTCGCAGGAGTCCACCGACTCCCTCCAGATGGCGAGGGTGGAGCAGAAGAAGATTTGCCCCAAAGACTTCCGCAGGTCGATCAGGTGGAGGGGCCGCTTGTCGTCCCGGAACAGCCACAGGGAGCGGCGGTGGCCCTCATGTCGCTCGCCAACGGCAACTGCCATCGCCCCGTTGTTCAACTTGGCGAAGATGTGTTCCAGCCCGTAAAGACGGTAGCCGAACTCAGGCTCAAACTCCGGGTACTTTGCCTGGAGCCAGTCGGTGTTGCCCTTGAGGCAATTGCCTCTCTCGAACATGCGGAGGATGATCTCGGAATCACAGTCCCCTTTCAGATCCTTCCAGTAGCTTTTGTTCTTGAGGGTCTGATACTCCTCGACCTTGCCGTTGTGGATCATGGCGACAGTGCGGTTGGCACTGACGTGCGGGTGGTTGTTCTTGTTGACCTTGGGTGAGCCGGCCGTGAGGGTTGGCTCGCGGCAGTGACCAAGGAACAGGTCCGGGTTAAAGCCCTTGAGGAGTTTCCACATATCCCGGTTGATCATCTCGGAAGACGGAATCGGCTCCTTGTGGTAGATGATCTGACCGTCTTCCCCGCCCTGAGTTCCCCAGAATCCGGTGGACTCCTTGCCACGAGGCTCCGTTTTGATGGCAAGCGCCGTGATGAGGGCGTAGGTAGCCTTGGGGTTGGTGGACTTGCCAATGAAACCGAAGATGCCACACATTCGTGTTTTCCTCCCTGAAAGGGGTGTTCAGGAAAGGAGTATTGCTTATCACGCACCCACAGTCAACTCAATTGGTCCTGCGACTTCCCAGGAGGTTCGTCCCCTCCAGCCAGTTGATTGACCGGGACACCCATTTTGCCCACAAGTGACTCCACAGCACCCTTCACGCTCGCAATGACCTCTGCCATTTTAGCGTTTTCATCTACGGCCTTGGCCAACGCAACGGCAGCACGCTGAAGTTCAAGAAGGTATTTCTGCTCCTGCTTAGACCAGCGTCCCCCCAAGACCCTCCGCATCTGGTTGACGATGTGATCGGCGGTGCGAACCAACTGCCTGTTGCCCATGTTCCGAGAGTCTCCCTCTAGGGACTGGAGGGCAGATAGGACATCGCCTATTTTTTGGGCCAAATACTCCTTCGATTCGTTAAGGAGAAAAACTTTGAATTCTGACATACGGTTACTCACTTTCTCCCGTATTTAGGCCCGGATGGCTGGTTTTTGCCTCCATCGCAGCCTTAATCAAGTGATCAAAAAGCGGGTGAGCGGAGCCTAGCCTGCTTTTGAACTCTGGGTGGAACTGGCAACCCACAAAGTAGGGATGCTCATTCCTATCCAGTTCCATGATCTCCACCAGGCCCGTGCCTGGATTTACTCCCGAAACGGTCAGCCCTTTCGCCTGGAGTCTGTCTGTAAACTCGTTATTTACTTCGTAGCGGTGGCGGTGACGCTCCGAGATGGTACGCTTCTTGTAAGCATGGGCAACTATGCTGCCCTTGGCGAGACTGCATTCGTAGGCGCCCAGACGCAACGTCCCACCTTTCTGCCGGATGTGTTCCAGACCGGGAACCCAATGGACGACCGGGGCAATCTCTTGTCCTTCCTTCTGGAACTCAATGCTGTTAGCGGTCTGTATGTCGCACACGTTCCTGGCAAACTCGATCACAGCACACTGGAGGCCCAGGCAGATGCCGAGGAACGGGATCTTCTTCTCTCGGGCGTATTGTATGGCCTTGATCTTCCCCTCAACGCCCCTATTGTCGAAGCCGCCTGGGACAATGATTCCATCCAAGCCATCAAAGAACTTGCCTACCCCACGGAGCGTGGAGTATTCCTCCAGTTTTTCGGCCTCAATCCATCGGATGTTAACGTGGACGTTATTCTCAACACCCGCATGGCAAATGGCCTCCTTGAGCGAGAGGTAGGCGTCCTGCATGGTGGCGTACTTCCCGAAAACGCCTATCTCCACCGTTGGCAGTTCCGGGTCGAGGAGCCGCTCCACGAGATGTCGCCAGTGGTGAATCCTGACGCCGTTCCGCTTCAGGTGAAAGCGGTCAGCGATCAGGTCATCAACGTGGCGATCGTAGAACGTCAACGGCACTTGGTAGATGGAGTCCACGTCAGGAGCGTCGAAGACTGCGTCACGAGAGACGCCGGTCAAGTCACTCACCTTATCGAGAAGGTTGTCTGGGATTGGTCGGTCTACGCGACAAAGAAGAACGTCCGGGTGGAGGCCCATCTGCCTCAGATCCCGGATCGAGTTCTGTAACGGTTTTGTCTTGAACTCCCTGATCGTGTTGATCCACAGGATCGGCGCGACGTGGACAAGAAGGAAGTTCTGCTCCCCAACCCGCTGACGCAGGTTCCTCACGGCCCAGAAAAACGCCTCAGACTCCACGTCACCGACCGTGCCGCCGATCTCGGCAATCACGATGTCACACTGCGAGCCGAGGTCCGTGAGCTTTTCTATGATCTTGTTCGTAAGGTGAGGGGTGATCTGGACCGTTTGACCCATGTATCTTCCATCCACTTCTTCTTCGAACAACTCGGAATAGAGCCTTCCCGATGTCCAGATGTTTTGTGACGAAACCTCAACCCCGGTGATACGCTCGTAGTGCCCGAGGTCCAAGTCCGTTTCTGATCCATCATCGCACAAATAAACTTCTCCATGTTGATACGGAGAAAGAAGAGACGCTGTTCGATTCAAATAAGGATCGAACTTGATAACTCGAACTGATTCTCCTCTGAGTCTCAAAAGCAATCCAAGGGATGCGGCCGATATTCCTTTCCCAATTCCAGAAACAACGCCACCAGAAATTATAATAAACTTACACATTCTTATCTCTCCAAGGTCTTTCTAAGTGCTTCCATCTATCTCCTCTTATTATTTTGCTCACAAGTTGAGGGGATAGAGATAATTGTTCCGCTATGGTTGCTTGCTTTTCTCCATTCGAAAATAGTTTAATGATATTTTTTGCTATATTCTCAGTTATTCTTGCTTGTGGATGACTTTGTCCTTGCATAACTCTTGGTGTGGTGTATCGAGTTAAATCACTCTTATACGAAAAACACTTCCATAATATGTGCGACTTGATGTAATTAATGAAATCTAAATAGGAAGATGTGTTAATCCTAATTTTGTTCTTATTTTTTGATTTAACCATTTTCACACTAAAATTCATAGCAGATAATTCTGACACCAAGTATGAGCAATCTCTATCGTCAAACCCATCTGTGTGAAAATATACGCATCGTCTCGTTGGGACATTCTGTCCGTCTTCTACATACCATAATGATAAAATTGTAGAATTTAACTTTATTGATGGGACATGTTTTATTCCGTTTTCATCATACCACAATTTTCTAATTTCCGTAAATATGGGATGATGTTTTGTGTAGTAAACGTAATTCAAACCACAAGGCTCATTGAGAATTAACATCTTACCATTTTCATGTTTTATTTTGTTGCTTACTCTCGATATGACTTTACCACTATAAGGAAACAACATATCATGATGCCAATATACTAATTCTTTACAAGATTCCCTTTGATTTATTGTAAACCAACAATTTCTGTTGGAATTTTTTTTATCTTTGGAAATACAACCATCACCAAGTAAAGATCCATATATTATACTTCTTTGTTCATCTGTAAGCGGAGGCAATTTTTCAAATAATTTCATTAGTATCCCTGGTTAATATTAACAAGTATTCTTATATATTAATGAGGCAGCAATTAGTTTCCCCCCTTAAAACAAAAAATCACCGCAATTTGTTACAGAAACAATACTACAATCGGGGTATTCAGACAAGAACTTATCACGGGCCTCATGCCCGGTCATACCTAGAACATAGGTGTGTTCAAGTGTGCCGTCGAATGAGTCGGTCCAGTCGATTCGGTAGAGATTGAGCGAGGCGACCTCTTGCCCGAAGCGGTACAACAACTCCATCTTAGTATATTTCGACAGGTCAGCCTTGATTTCTTCAAGATTTTCTCTGTCTTTTTTGCAAAGGCCCTCCTGGCAGAACCAGCAGTTAGGCTCATCGCACATGCACGTATTCTTAAAAACCATCATAACTCCAAAAAGGGAAAACACACCCCACATAGTAGAGTGTGTTTTCCCTTTTCTCACATCAGATAGAACACGATCCTCCTGCACATGCCAACTCTGCCATCGGAGTTGTTGTGTCCTCATCCTCTCTCAATTGAGTGTAGTCCACAGGAACATACTGCGACTTGAGGTACTGCCATCTCTTCCAATTATCAATGTCCTTGATGGCATACGCCGCCTTCTTCACGTCACCTCCGAAGGCCGTCTCAGCCCAATTACGGACCATCATCACCCATTCGTGCTTAGGCTGATCGTTCTCGAACGTGACATGATTGAGGGCTGCATCGCAGGCCAACCAAACGTTCTGAAACGAGTCCTGTGCCATCACCTGAAACGCCGTAGCGATTCTGACGTTCTCAGCACCGTATGTTGCCTCCAACTCCTCATCGTTAAAAACTGCCACAAACGGTGCCTGTGGGTAATCCTTGTCTCCAGTATGTGGAAGAATACTCACAGCAGTGAAATCATTACGATTGTCGTAAATGAAGTTCGTCACCTGCCCCCATTCGTCATCTCTCACGTTAATCGTGTTAGAAACATTGTGATTAAGCCAAGGTTGCGTGCAAATCCTTGGCTCCTTGCCATGACGAACCCAATTTCTCTGCGTCAGTTTGACATACTTCAGCAAAGTGACAGCGTCAATTTCTTGCTTCGTCTTGGCGATCTCAGGCGTATCAACACAAAAAGTAATAACAGCATCAGTTTTATTTGCTGACCACACACTATCTTCACACGCCTGCGGATTGTGCTGAGCAAAAAACTGATAGCAAGGCTCCATCTTATTTGCCTGCACTCTGCGGAAATATCGCCTGGAGTGGTGTGGGTGAATGCCAGAACAGGTGCCAAGAAGACAGGATGTGGTGCCTTCTGGCTTAACGCAAGTGCAGCGTGCGGCCGGTTCAATTCCAATCTTCTCGGCAATGCGGCGGTTCGTATATGCTACGAGCGAGGCTGCCTCTATCTGGTTCTCCGGGTTGAAGATGACATCCGGGGAGTCCATCATACCAGTAATACTAACACCCAGCAGTGCTTCCCTGCGGAAGATACGCTCTGAAACCTCCCCAAGATAATGCAAATCAGTATATCCAGCCTGAAGAGTTCCAATAATGCTGGCGGCGATTGCGGCAAACAAGAAATCTTGCTTGTTTTTAATCATCTTCCCATTAATTGTAGAAAGATTACATCCTTGCCAACCAGTAAGACCAGTAGTGACATCGATAGGATAGAGGTTAATTTCCACGCAAGGATTAAAAATGCTTTCAGTAGAGTCGGCCCAAATAAAACCAGGCTCTCCAAATTCCTTCACACAGGACATGATGTAATGGAACTGCTCTTTAGTAGTCTTGTTCCTTAATAACAATACACTGTTATTTGACCTGGCTCGTTGCGGATTATCTTGCAACCAATTTCCCGTTTTTGCCCTCAGCATCTCCTCATCATCAGGAGAAAAGACGCAAATAGTCGCACTTCTTCTAACGCCCCCTGAAAGTACGGCGTCTGAGGCATGCATAACAATGTCATAAGCATCAATGGGTCGCAAGCGAGTGAAACCACCCTCTAGTTGGCGATCTAGTAGCCTACGGATTTTTTCCAAAGCGCGATCAAGCGGCTTAGGGCCTGGGGCTTTGCCGGCGGCGGAAGAAAGATACGATCCAGCCGGACGGATATCCGAGTAATCAAACTCTACGTTGCAATTGGCATATTCTGCAAAAACCGGATTATTTAAATAACTGCTAAGCAGAACGCCAAGAGCATCAGACCAACCCTCAATGGTGTCTGGCACGACGTATGTTTTAGTCGGGAGGTTTTTTCTCTCCTCGAAGGTCGAAGAAAACTCAGGCAATTTTGCGACATGATGCTTCTGAACAGAGAAGCCGGTGCCAGAGCCACAAAGCAACAGCCAGAAGCATTCTTGAAAGAACCGTAGGCGATCACAATAACTTGCCGTACAGTTATATATCCTGGCATGTTTTCGCTCAATCGGTTCGCCACCGAACTGCAAAGCTCGTTGCGAACCAAGGACTTTTTGTTCTTTCACGAAGCCAAAAGCATATTCAATCTCATCTCTGATTGAGGGATAGCGGCGGATGTGCATTTCCTTCATGCGATCGACCGCTTCCTCCCAAGTTTCCCGCCTTCTCGCCTTCTTGTTATATCTGGCGTATTTGGCGTAATATGTGTATTTCTGCAACTCCTTGGTTGACATTTCGATAGTATCTCCTACTTGTTCTATCTCTTATGGGACTGGTATATAAGCGTCGTTAGATAAAAAATCACCTATTTAATAGGTGATTTAGAAGGTCAATTTGTTATGAAAGAAACTCTTCACAAACTCTTATAGCTATTTCAAACTCCATTATTTGTTTGAATGCTTAAATGAGATGCACCATCTTTTCTTTCAACTTTTAACACATCGACACCTTGCAACATCTCTTGTAAATCTGGATCATGTGTGATAATCAAAACCTGTCGGTCCCTAGCGAGTTCGCAAATCATAGAATACACACAATGCACACCCTCTCGATCTTGAAACTGCCCCACCTCGTCCAACGCTAAAACTGACGGACAGGTGCCTGCTGAGAGCATCATCAAGTGGGCGAAAGCTTGAGAGATGGCCAAGTCAATTCGAGTATGTTCACCACCCGAAAGACCGTTGTAAACAAACGGATCTCCATCCGGTGGATTAGACTCAATTGTCTCCTCCAACTCATTATTAAATTCCAACTTAATCTTATTCTCGACAAGGAACTGGAGCCAATAGTTAACACGAGCATTCAGAGACGGCACCAAACCATCGATAATAAACTTTCTGATGCCTTGGTCCCCAAATCCCTTAACCCAGAACTCATAGTAAGGTAAAAGGGCCTCGTCTTGCTTGATCTCTTCCTTGACGGCAGCGGCTGTTTCCTGGGCTTCCTTGAGTTCCTTTTCCATCTCCTTGAGCATTGATTCGTAAGGATTGGACGAAGAAAGCTCCGCAACCTTGTTGTTGATCTGCTCCTTAACCAGAGCAATCTGCTCTTGTAACAAATAATCTGAAGCGCCGGACGGGTCCGAAATGGTAGATAACTCGTACTGTCGCTGATTCAGTAGGTCCAACTTAGCTTTGATCTGAGAAACCTGATCCTTGAGTTTATCCAGGGCCGAGCCAACGGAGTTGACACCGCTTTTGGCCTTCTCCATCTCTATCTTGGCCTTTTCAATCTCCAACGTCTTTGTCTTGATTTCTTTCAGGCAGTCATCGATCAGAGATTTGTTGTGCTTACGGACATTATCGAACTTGCTCTTGTCCACGTTGTTAAAACACACGGGACACGGAGCGTTCTCCTCCATGTTGTCGAGACGCTTGATCTCTGCCTCGTAGCCGCCGATCTTGCTTTTCAAAACAATTATTTCACTCTGTAGAGTGTCGGCATAGAGCTTGAATTTATGGCCTTCTTCCGCCCACTTTAGTCTAGTTTGCTGCACATCCGCAATGCTTGCTTCCTTGCGATCCAGGCCCGCACGGAAGGTCTTTGCAGATTCTCTGATTTTAGCAATCTCTTCCTGCGCCTCTTGATAACGGATGATTGCCTGGCCCTTTTCGGTGGCCGCTATCTCTTGCTGTTTCTGGACGAGTTTCTCCTGAAGGGCAAGGATATCCTTCTTGCGCAGAATAGCCCAATTCTCTTGCTGTTGTTTGAGTTGGGTTATGCGTCGATTGCAATTTTCGACGTTCCTGTGCAGGATCTCATACTCATCAACCTGGGTGCGGATTTTTTGCTCTAGTGCTTTCCGCTTGTCCTTTGCCGTCTGGCAGTAATCGTTATATTTCTCCAGGGCAAGGAGGTTCTCGATGATCTGCCGCTTGGTGGCGGCATCGCAAGAAAGGAAGGCATACTGGTTGTGTTGACCGAAGAGGGAGACGTTGATAAAGGCGTGATATGTCAAGCCAATGACCTTCTCAATCTCTTCTTGAGTGGCTGGCATTCCACCGAGGGTAAGTTCCTCATCACCTTTCCAGAACTTCAAGTCATCGGGCTTACGTCGGCGCACGATCCGGTAATCATCCCACCGAATTTCAACCTCTAAGCCCTTCTTTGTCTTATTGTTAATCGCTTCTTTGTGGTTGAGCTTCTTAATCATTTTGCCGTAAAGACCATAAATGATCATCTCAAGAATGGTCGAATTATGAACAACAGTAAAATCCGCAAGTAAAAACAATTGGTTGCCATCAATTTGAAAACCATAGTAATCGTCTTCACCAATAGGTTCAACTTTAATACCAACTTTCAACACATCTTTGTTGATTGTCCTTGAAGGAGCTTGTTTTCTTTTTATTCTCACAGGAATTACAGAACAATCACCGCTGATAAAAACTCTATAGTATGTTCCAGAAGACCCGTTCTGCGAATATTTTTCGCAAGAATGCATATATGCAGCAAATCCTAACGATCTTGCAAGATACACAACATCTTCTGCCAATGTTTTCTGTTTGTTTATAAAATCAAATCCACCACGAGACAGCGATCCATCCGTGTCAAGCAATCCAGCTAACAATTGGAGACGATCAGTTCGATTGCTTGTCTTATAAACAAGAGGAATATGTTTGTTATCAAGTAAATTATATTCACGCAAATCATCAAGAAGGGAATTACCTTTCCATGAATTGTGAATTCTATACGTAGGACAACTTCTCTTATTTGTAACAAGTCTCACAGAGAGATTTCGTTGCTCTGCCTCATGATAAATAGCAGAGGCAATTTCCGAATCTGCCGTTGTAATATGAGGGTGTTTGGATGTTCCATCACCCAACCATACACCAAGAAAATACGGATTAATTGCTAATTCCTTTTTTTCGAATTCAACTCCACTACGATATCCTTTCATCACATTTTTGAAGTGCGATGTTTCTTTAAGATAATCACGAACAGTAATGTTATACACATTTCCATTTTTTGATGGATGATTCGAAAATGTGTTTTTTCTCAAATCAGCACATTTAAGTGTTAGAATATGAGATTCATTCACCACATATGACTCGCCTTTAGTTGGTGTAACACGATACATCATCTCCCTGCCACGAGAGAGAGCAAGAACCATTCTTGGTGTTGAGTCATTGCCCATAATAATATCACCAACTACTATGTCTTGAACTTCTTTAGAAGTTCCATTGAACATAAGTATTTTGGTATGTTTTGCAAAACACTTTCCAGCACCATTGGCACCTTGAATGTGAACGATATTGCCCAACTTGGTAAAATCAATCTCTACAGTGTCTCGGTAGGAAAGGAAGTTCTTAGCCTTAACGTATTTGATTCTCATTGAATGTCCTATATATCCGACACCTCACTATGCGGGAGAAAGCATACTTCTTTTCTTTCTTAACTTCTGCCGGTTTTCTTGGTTGTATATCTTTTACTCTTTCTAAGTATTCTCGAAAGATTTCGTAAGTTTGCCTTCTCAACTTATCATTGCGAGGCATCAGACCCCCTATCGGATACATAGTATATCTGCTAAATGGTCAAAAAACTTTAGGCCATTTCTGTTAGATAGTGGGGGACAATGTCAGATAATGAAATAATCGAAGAGTTCTTAAATCACATCATTAAATTCGTGGAAAAACCTCAATTACAATTCTCCAATCTGCCCGTTTGCCCATACGCAAAACGAGCAAGATTGCAAAATAGGATAAGGTTTGAAGTAATAGAAATGACGAAGGATGGAATCATCAATTTGATTCCATCCTTCGCTGAGAACAAGGAACTGGAAGTGATGGTGTGCATTCACCCCAGGAAGGACTTACCATGCAGCAGGGTGTATGAGGTGGCCGAGGAGTTGAACAAGGAACTGACGGACTTCCAGGCGTTTTGTGGGCACCCGGAAGACCCGTTTAACATAAAGGGGTTGTATACCCGCCGTGAGCCTTACCCCAACGTTCAGATCATCAACAAGGAGCTAGGGAATAAGGCCACGGCGGGGCTGCGGAAGACGGGGTACTACAAGATGTGGAGGGAGGAGCATTTCCGATACACAGACATTATTCCTTTACAGGAGCCTCCTGTTCCTCCTCTTCCTCTTCAATGATGGGTGCGAGTGTGTAGTTGGGGACGTAGGTGTCGTCCTTTTTGGGCTGAGCGGGGGTCTCCTTCTTCTTGCTGTCGGGGTGATACCGTTGCCAATACCAGTCCCCAGGTAGCGTCACGGGTAGCCCTCCTTGATCGAGGCATACTCGAAGTCACGGATCATGGAAACACGCTTGCGGTGCCTTTGCTCCTCGCTATGCCCGGTACCCAGCCAGACACGGATCATCTTCAGAAGTTCGGTCGGTTTACGATTTTTCAGGGCCGTGTTGCCTGCCAGACACAAGACGTTGGCGTCGTTGTGTTCCCGGCTCAGCCGCATCTCCTCCTCGGTATGACAGAGGGCAGCCCTCACACCGGGGACTTTGTTGGCGGCGATACACATGCCGATGCCACTGCTACAAAGCAAAATGGCCCGGTCACACTTGTCTTTCCCGACCTCCTGGCCCGCTTCAAACGCGACCTGCGGGTAGTCGCCGGTCTGGGTGTGGATACCGCAATCAACGACGTGGTGCCCCGTCCTCCGCAAAGAGGAGACAATGTAGGCTTTGAGCTTTAACGCTCTGTGATCTGAGCCGACTGCAATTCTCATGGTCTACCTCAAAATAAGCCTTAAAAGCGCCCCGGAAGGCAGGGACGCCTTCCGGGGAGCGCAACTGGTTGGTGTTTACTGCCTTGGCTTCAGGCCGGTTGGCTTTTTCTCACCAATGTCGAACACAACCGACACTTTGATTGTGTATTCTCGCTCACCAGGGTTGATGGGAACCTTCGGGGCTGCCCTGAACACGCCTCCTTCACTCATGTCGCTGTAGCGGCTAGTGGTGGATTCGGTGATCGAACGGACCCGGCCCAGCATGCTGCCGTCATCCGCCCCTTTGAGCAGCAGTTCCGCCTTCTTTTTGGCATTGGCGACGGCAGCCGTCCTTGCCTCGTCCAGCTTGTCATCCAGATCGCTGACGCAGTACTCCACTCCACTGACTGAGTTAGCTCCCTCAGACACGAGCGTGTCGATGATCGTCCCGAGGTCGTCCAGCTTCTTCACACGGACGCTGATGCCGTTTGAGACGCGGTAGCCGGTGAGCTTGGCAGGGCCTTTTTCCGGGTAGTCGTAGACCGAGGATAGGTTGAACCCCCTGCTGCTGTAGTCCTTCTTGTCGATTCCGAGCGTCTTCAGGGAATCGAAGACGGCACTCATGTCCTTGTTGTTCTTCGCCAGGGCCGCTTTGGCGCTCTTGGCTTCGCTGACTACGCCCAGGGAAAGCACGGCATAGTCCGGGGTCGCCTTGACGCTGGCCGACCCCTGGACGGTGACGCCCTTTTCATCCGCAAGGCCAACCCCTGCTGCGAGAATGAGAAAGGCTGCTGCGAGAAAGTAACGCATTTTCTGCTCCATCACGGGTTGGGGCGAATCAAGACTCCGGTTCGTAGGTGGGGCCGCTCGGGGTGTTCCCTGACGGTTCGTAGGTCAGTCCCGGCGAAAACGGGACGGTGGCCGGGTTGAACATCGGCTGGCTTCCGCACCCTCCAACTGAGGGGCCAGGGGCCGGGCCTCAGCACCCCCCACCGCCACCGTTGTTGCTGGGGAACTGGAGGGGGTAGGTGTTGTTCGACGGACAAGGCTGTCTCGGCATGATTATCTCCTGTGTTCATAGATCAACTTGACTAACGACAAGAACTCTTCCTCTGAGAAGTTCCACTTCATTGTATTGACGGGCGAGTACACCCACTGAAGATTGTTCTTTTCATTTGATCCGCCTTCACTTCTAGCAATTTTATGTTCTTTCTTCACGAGTGCGAGACTCATTCCCTCTTGCTCGGCTCCTGCACCCCTCACAAGCAATCGCAGTTTTCGATGCAACTGCTCCGCAATAGATACATTTACCCTAGGTCTCTTTTGGCTTTATGAAGAAGAAGGCAATCATCACAATAAATGCCTTCCTCACGACGAGGTTTTGTCCCGCAAGAATCACACAGATTAGCAAGTCTAAGACGTTGTCTTCGATCAACAGCCCGCAACCGTTGCTGCTCCAAACACTCTTTACAACAAGTTCGTCCTTCTTTGGATGGTTGTTTCTTGCATCTTTTGCACTGTAATTGGTCCACGCATTACAATTGCTTCTGGTATTTATACGCTGCGAGTGTATTCTTGAGTAGCATACAAATAGTAAGGGGACCAACCCCACCAGGGACTGGCGTTACAGCCCCGGCCACCTCCCACACCGACTCATGCGAGTCTCCTACAAGTCGGTTCTCGGTGCGAATAATGGCAACGTCGATGACCGTGGCACCAGGCTTGATCATGTCGCCCGTAAGGACGAAGTTCTCCCGGTTGCCCACAGCGGTAACTACAATATCGGCAGTTCGTACGATCTCCTTGATGTTTTTTGTGTGTTCATGACACACGGTAACGGTTGCGTTGGCAAACTCGTGATCTTGCAAAAGCATGTTCGCAAGCGGCTGTCCAACAACCAGGCTACGGTTAATGATGACCACCTTCTGCCCCACGATCGGAATTCCTGACCGAACCAGAATCTCTCGAACGGCGTGAGGGGTGCATGGGTAAAGGTATGGTCGGTTCTGCACCAAAAGTCCTGTATTCTTCGACCCGAACACGTCCACGTCCTTACACGGCTCAATTGCATCGAAGATGGCGAACTTATCGACGTGAGGGGGAAGTGGTAGTTGAACTAATATACCATGCACTTCGTCGTCGCAAGAGAAGTCCTCGATCGTGTCGAGCAGATCCTGTTGCACCCTCGGACCAGGCTCCAGAGTGACGTGTAAGGCCCTGATACCTACTTCCTCACAGGCCCGCTTCTTATTTCGGACGTAAACGGTGCTGGCGGGGTCGTTGCCCACTTGGATTACGGCAAGAGTGATCGGTTCGTCTTCGAAGAGACACCCACGGTGACGGAGTACCTCCGATCTGATCTCTTCTCGCACCCTTTGAGCAAGCTTCTTGCCGTCTATGATTTTTGCGCGCATTAGAAATGCTCTCCGAGGATCATGCCAACGGTACGGTATCCATATTTTGCAGCAAACTTCTCATACATGATCCCGTCACCGTTTGGTGATTTATCATAATACCCACCTTCTGCCAACCACAGTTCTCGCTTCATAACGAGTTGCATTGAGTCAATGTTCCCTGGTTTTGGTGGGATACCAGTCATAATGGTGAAGATATCAGGGCGGTCCCTCATTAGATAGGCAAAATTACTGTTCACCTGCCAGCCACGATAGATGATTGGGAATATGATGATGTTGTTGGGATCTCGCGCCACACCTTCTGCGTCAAACACCCTGCTATCTCTGTCGATTTCCTTGTTAATCTCCTCCAAGGCGATCGGATAGAGGTAGTTATCGACGTTAAAATTGAGGATGTAGTCGCCGCTAGCTTCTTGCATGCCTCGATCCCGTAGAGAGTTCCCCCAATCCTTGTACTGAATTTCAGTCTCAATGACGGGGACAGGGAACTCCAAATTACGATCTAGCAGAGGCCCGTCGTGGTAACAAAGGATCTCGAAGTCCTGACACGTTTGATTCAAGAGAGAGTTGATCCCTCTTAGGAAGATGTCGTATTCAACGGCCCCCTGGTAATAAGCCACACAAATTGAAAATCTTGGCATTAGAACTCTCGCTTGAAAGTTGATAATTTTTTCCACAATATTCAGAAATCAGTCAACGATTTCACCATGCTCATCGACCTTGACGAGTTCCTTAACACCGTCAACGATCTTGAAAACGTGATATTTGGCAGTAACTTTTTCGTGAGGACCGTGAGAACCGGGGTTAAGTTCGGTGACGAGGCCCTTGTGTTTCATCAACTTTAGCCAATCGTGTTCACTCAGTTTGTGAGTGTGTTTGTGGTCATGAAGGTGGTGATGGCCGTGAACTCTATGCGACATGATTAATCCTTTCGACTAGTTGTTTGAGCGATTCTTCAATGACATGTTCTTCCGGGATGGCACCGGAAGCACGCCCAAGGGCGTATTCGTCAACAAGAAATTGGAGTCGTTGCTGGATGTCAGGGTCAGATGGGATGAGGTCGATGAACAATTCCCCGAGGAGGTGGGCATACTCGTGCTGAATGACTCTGGCGGTCCAGCCGCCGTATTGTGTTTTATGTTCGTTGCCGTCGAGGTCTTGCCAGGAGATGTCGATCACCCTGGGCCTGGATACTTTGCGGTAGAGTCCGGGGATGGACAGGCAGCCCTCCTCCAACAAACAAGAGCCGTGGCGTACGCTTGGGGTGAGGACCGGGTTGACGAAGACTAACTCCTCTCCCTCGGGCCTGTCGTTGCGAGGGTTACATACGAAGAGTCGCCAGGGGTAGCCGATCTGCGGTGCCGCCAACCCGATGCCGTTAGATTCCCTCATGAGGCGTGCCATGTCCTTGACAAGCTGTCTGACCTCGTCAGTCACCTTGATCGGGACCGCAGGATAACGCAACGCCGGGTGGGGGAAACGCAAAACGGTTAACGACATTCGCTGCTCTCCTTTTACTTTGGATCGAATGAAGAAAAATCTTCCATAAACTTGCCGCATTTTGACGCAGATGGACCTCGATTCCCCGCTGAGATGTAATTGATTTGTCGTGTTTTCATTTCTATGATACCTAGCACCTTGCCAGATGCTTGTCGAATAGTATCAACAGAAAGCCAAGCAATTAATTTGCGATCAAGTGCAACAAGAGCCAAATAATCGCACACATCCAAAGTAATTCTTCTATCTCCTGTTCTCGATCGACGTAAAGCGAATCGGTAATGTGGATGAGGTGACTTATAGGTTGATCCAGGCTTAATCGGTCTTTCATACATACGAGTTGTACTTTTAACTTGAATGCAAGCAATACGCTCACCGCCAATATCAACAACAACATCGTATGGAAGACCAGCATCGGCCAAGAAAGCATTCCATCCTCTGAGCAGTAGTTCTGCACAAACCAAATGCTCGGCAGCCTTGCTAATTTGCAAACTCTCCGATAGGCCGTCATCACGTTTTGTGTTTTTACGAAATAATCGACAAGTAGTTTCCATAATCATTAAATAAGTTAATGATTATGGAAACTATGCCATTTCCACATCGTTCACCGCCGTCTGTTGAATTCGCCAAAAAGGGCGAGGATCATGAGAGACAAAACGACCACACAGATTGGGCCGACGACAAGGATCATCAGTCCGTCGAGGATGGTAAACTCTGACATATGGCCTCCGAGGAAGAAGAATGAGGAAGAGGCGGGGGCAACACTCTGTTAAGCCCCCTGATGTCGTAGTCCTGAGTTAAGACGAATCGCTCGGGCGGGTCGGAATCGAAACCGATCAAGTCGTCCCAACCCATGCAGGCGTTCGAGTCGTCCCAATGAATCCACACGAGCCAGTAGGTCGTACCGTCGCATCGCCCAAGCTGGATCGAGTGCATTTTCTCGTAAACCTGGCCGACCTTCAGGGCAGTATACCACTCATCGACGTAGCAGTTGTGTCGATCAAGAGTGGGAGGGGGGGGCACAGTTTCCGCCCTCCACTCAAACACCAACCAAATACCAAGGCAGATGAACATGGCGAGGAGACACACTGCGAAAACCACGCCGAACAACAAAAACAAATCAGGTGTCACGATTTAACTCCATGTCTGACAGCACACTGAGGGCACGCTTTGAGTTCCAATGCGATCTCGTGCCCGAAACCACCGGGATCGTCCGGGTAATGCATCTTTTTCTCCCCCTTCCAATCGGTGCCGGGAATGGGTCGGTTCACAACCTTGCCCGATGGCTTGCCGTTCTTCAAGGGGGTTCTCCGTTCGTGGTAGTGGACATCCCGTGTCTCCACCGTCACAAGTCGGCAGGGAGTGTTAGGGGGGACCGTGTTACCGCAGAAAGAGCATTGAAACATTAAAGGAGCCAGTTTATACAATTCGAGTCGGCTATTCTCGAAAGGTCTATGTGGTTATGTAACCACTACATTAAAGTCTGTTATGGTGGGTATTCCGTCTTTTACGAAATACTCGTATGAAATCTTCCAAGTGATCGTGAACTTCAGTTCCTTATTCTCCATGAACATTTTGACGAAGTCGGTATTGTTCTGACGAATCTCCTCGTGCTTCTCTCGCACCTCAATGACGGGCTTACCAAAATACTGACTTAGCAAGTGCCTTCGGAGTGCAGTAGAAACCTTCTTACAGGCATTGTCCCTTTGCATCCAAGTTTTGCTGTAGTCCTGCTGCATGACTCCATGTACATCGGACCAATCTTCACCTTGGTACACTTCGGGTATCATAGCACCGACTCGTTTATCCACTTGTAATATTCGTCAAGAATCGATTTGTTCTTTAACAAATCCGCTCCATACTTGACAATCAATTCATTGGGATAGTGCTTGATGGGCGTCAACACCTCCAGTGCCAATCTCGGATGCAAGGCCCTGGAGCAAGCAATGACGTAGGCCATCGCCGCGCTCCTCGACATCCCCGCATGACATGAGCAGAGAATCGGATTTTTGTCTCCGGCCCACTCCAACGCTTGCTCGACGTGTTCTCGTCTCGGCATGACGTAATTGCTAAATTCCCACAACACGTCATCGAACTGGAGCCAGAGCAGGCTCTTGACGTAATCTCGAACGGGTGGCAAGTCCGTGTCAGAGTTCGTCATAATGAGCAGATGATACTGCCCTGGGTTGTCTTGAACGAAAGGCACGGCAATTTTGTGACCGGCAATCGTTATCTGGAAGTCGGTGACTCCCTCCCTTTCACACATTACTTTCCCTTCTTCTTGAACAGCTTTTCGATGGCCGCCATCTGTTCCGGCGTGAGTGTCTCTGTGGCGTCCTCTAGACTTGTCCAGAGGCACCTGACGGCGACACCAAACTCTTTTTCCAAGTACATCGAATCGACGTGGACTTGCTTACTAAGCAGTGGGATGAGTTCGAAAACTTCCCGGTCGTTTAGTTCGTCATCTACAAAGACGGCGACCTTGGCGTAATAGAGTTTCATCGAGAGTATATAGCCCACATTCAGTGGGAAACATTACTCTCTTTTATTCTCTGAAATGAGTCCGGGGCCTCGATCACAGGACATACCTTGTTCTTGGCAGCCTTCAGATACTGCACGGTTGTTTTCATGAAATCAGCGGTCGCCCGCCAATTCAAAAGCACTGTGTGGAGAAGTACTCCGAGGACCATCAGAAGAGAAATCCCAACCATGCTCCCAAACAAGATGCCCATGAAGATCACCATCCGCACGAACGATTCCGTCATGCCTTCTACGGGGGAGAGAAGAGCGAAGACTACTGCGGCAAGGAGGAGGAGTCCCACGATCACTCCTCCAATGATTTCTAATTTCCCCTCTCCGATTACCGACGCTACCTTCTTGCAGATTCGGCAGACGATCTTGCCGCCGGCCACAAAGAAGAACAGGATGCCGGTCATCATCACACCCATGTTCGGCAGGAACCACCAGGGAGGGCCTTCCTCTGCCGGCGGGAGTAGGTCCAGCCTCTCCAGCGTGTATATGAAACCCGCACTGAGGCCAATGAGGGCGACAGAGTAGAGGAGCGACCTCAAAACGCTTAGTCGCCCGAACCAGTTACTGACGGTGTCACGACCACGCAAGATGGTGCCGTGGACGCCCCGCCAGAAGTAACGGCAGAGGTTCTTCGGTTCATCGGGCGTGGCTTCTTCCTCCTTGAAGCTGTAGATGTAAGAGTCCCAGAAGAAACCTTCCTTGACTTTCATTTCTTGCTCCTTGGTTTGACTTTAACCCAATTGTCTTCTTTTGGGTAGATGGTCAACCAGTGATGATGCGTCTCGACATTCTCAACAATCACACACTTAAACACTGGATGGCCGTCATGACTGAGGTCACAAATGCGAACGGGTCGTTTTCGGGCAATTATCGTTTCATATACTTTCTTGGTATCGGGGTGCATCCACGATACCGGGGGCATCTTGACGATCCTAACCCTGTCACCTATTTGAAGCACGAACCACCTCAAGTGATCATGGTGTTGGAGCCGGTGTAGAGGAGAAGTTGCCCTTCCTTGAAACCGATCACTTCCTTCTCCCAGACGGGCATGACCGAACCGATGGACTTGTAGAGGACTTGGTTGCCGCCTATCTCCTCGTCGTAGATGGCGACGTGAGTTACCATCCCCCAATTACGAGTGGCTTTAGGATAACGAATTTCGTTGATATTAGCAACGAAATCCTTTGCTGTGAACTTCAGAGAAATGACCTGACGCTTGTAAGCGGGGTCAACCACCTCTTTGATGACCGTCCCCTTACGCTCCAGTTCCGAAACCAGAAACGCCAGGTAGAGTGGCAGGTTCGGTTCGGTAGTGAGGACGTTCAGTAGGGTGTCGGTGATGAACTCTGCTTTTGGTGAACTCATCGCTTCTCTTCTTCACAGATAGAGGCCCCGACTTGCAAAAGCCGCGACCTGTCCAAGTTACCCGAACCTACAGCCTCGACGTACTTCTCCAGAGTCTTGCCGTCAGTGACGTTAAACTTGCTCTGGGACACGTCTTTATCGCCCGCATCCCCAATCTCCTCGTGGATCTTCTTAGCACGAAACTCCAGTTTTCGCATTTGTTTGTCTTCCAACTTGCGATTCATCTCAAATGCGTCAAACTGAGTCAAGTCTCCAATGATCCAGACGTAGTTGTTCAGCAGGTCCACGCCGTCGAGTTGATCCTCCCGCAAGATCAGGTGCTTGGGGGAGAAGGTATTCTCAATATACTCCACGGACAAATCATCGGTGTCTAGCACAAGAATGTGCTTCGTCTGGTGTGCCTCACTGAAATTAAGCTGCAAAGGCGAGCCAACATACTCGATCGTGTCCGTGACGTGCTGTGCCGCATGGTAGTGGCCAAGGAACACCTTTGCCCACTGGTTGAAGTGGCTCGGCGCCACCTTCACCATGTCCCCCTCATGCTCCACCGACACGTCCGAGGTGTGCCCGAACGAATGAAGCAGGCACCCATCCAGGGCGATGTGCCCGTAAAAGACTCTGTCTCCTTTTTCGTCCTTGAAATCCTCAATCGACTTCAACGGGTTCTTGGTGAACGGCAACCAGTCGAACCATCGGCCGCCAATCTCCATGCTTGTCGGTTGAGAAATAACGGTTACTCCCCCAATGGCATTTAGGGGGAAAACTGAACTCACATCCACCTTTTCCGCAAACCACAAGTCATGATTCCCCAGGAGGATCTTCCACTCCAAATCGCCGGAATACTTCCTGAAGATGTCGAACACTTTCTGGTAGGTGTACACTTGGATCTTTTGCCGGTCTTGGAACAAGTCCCCAAGGAGGTGAATTTCCTTGATGCCCCTTTCCAAAGCAGTCTGGCAAGCCCAATCCAAAACCCTTAAACAGTCCTCCAGTCGCTGGTTGCTCCCTTTATGGGGGTGGACGTGCGGGTCGCTGAGAACGAGAACCTTCACTAATGATCCTTTACTGCATCGGAGGGCCGCCTGGCTGCATGGCGCCAGGTTGAGTGACCCCTTGGCCCTCGGGCGGTGGGGCAGCGTTGGGGTCTTCTGGAGGAGGCCCCTGCTGGGCCTGTTCCCCCTCCTCGTCATCCTGCTGTTTAGTATTATCGGCAGATGACGGCTTCCCCTCCAGTTTATCTAGGATTTGTCCCAAAACGTCCCAGACCGTGCCGCCACTCACCTGCGGCGCCTCTTGCTCACCGCCAGGGGCAGGAGCGGCACCACCCGGCATGGGAGGCATTCCGCCGCCAGGGGGCATGGGAGGCATTCCACCGGCGCCGCCAGGTGGTGGGGGTGGTGGAGCCATTCCGCCAGTAGGACCACCGGGAGGAGGCATTCCGCCGCCAGGTGGGGGAGGCGGTGGTGTGGCCTCATTGAGTTTCGTCACAAATTGCTGAAAGGACAGTGGCATGCTCATCTCCTCGGTTCGATCACCTTTATGTAGGGTCCAGACAGCGAAAAGTTGCCTTGTCAGCAAGTCGATCTCGAATTAGATTCTGACCAACCGACAACCCAGGACGTGCCATGAAATACCTGAAAGTCAAAGACCCAAAGTCGAACTACCAACTGATTTACCTTAACCCCAGGCAAGGGTTGTGCCTGGAGTTGTCCTATCCTCTCGGGGTCGGGGCCGACGAAGACTGGAAGGTCGAGTTGTTCTCCGAGTTCATGGTCGAGGAGAAGAAAGAGAAGGAGACGGGCCGCAGGTTCTTCTACTTCATCCAACCTTTCGACATGAAGGATTGGGCAAAGGTATCTAACGTTTACCTGGCAGAGATTTCCATCGCTTGGGTTGGCCAGAAGCGGCCGTACAAGGAGTTTGAAACCCGCCACATCTCCGTCGTTCTCCAGGCCGGGAACAGGGTGCAACGGGACATTCTGACCGTGGTGAACCCGATCTACAATCACGTTCGGATGTACCCTCACCAGACGTTAGAGGTCGTGATTTTTGACGAAAAAAACTCCCAACCGGACTACAAGGTTCAATACATTAACGGGGAACATACGTCTTCGTCCGGGAACATCAACCTTGCGGTCGAGAGCATCAACGAAAAGCTCGTGGTCCAGAAGTGGAAGGACGGGCGGTTCACCAACGTTGACGAGGAGTGCTACGCCCTCAACCGAACCACCTGCGAACTTCCGCCCAACCCGAGGCTGGACAGTAAGTCGCCTTACCAACCGCTCAAGCCGCTATGGAGCGGGCCTTACAAGGCCCATCACTTCTATTTCCGGCTGGATCGCGCCGCCCTACAGGCCGTCACGAACCTGCGGAACGGCATCTACCAGTCCACGGAGATCGTTTTCCACGAAGACTTGATCACGAGTCAGGACTTCGGCATTGAAGTGTTCGTAGCGGTTAAGGGGTCCAAAAAATCGTTAATCAGGCGGCTGGGTGAGACGAGAAGGCAAAAGATGCTCCTTGGCGGGACCACCCCCAAGAAGGACTCGTTCATTCACCATGAGAAGTTGATTCACGGCGAGAGGGTTGAGGGACACTACCTCCTCATCAACCCGAAGATGAACGATGTGATCGAGTTCATCGAAGGCGAGGACAACTCCTATATTGTCGAGATCGCTCCTCCGCATGTCTTCAGCGAAACCGTGCCCATGAACCTCAAGTGGGAGGTGGCGGTAGAACCCGCCTACTTGTTCAATACCCGGCACGAGTCGCACCAGAGGATCACCTGCGTCGAACTCGATCAGCGAGTATTCGACGGGCAGGTGACACAGCGGTTTCTCGTCAGCCCTCTCAGCGGCCACTCGCTGAAGAAAAACCAGAAGTTCGCCTTCTTCGGGATCGTGACGTTCTCTTGTCATGGTCGGCCCGACCTGTCGAAGAGAGTCACATGCTACATGCTCGATCAGACACAAAGGAGGAAGACCCCCTCTGGTCCAGGGTCGGCCCATTACGGCGGCGGAACCGGCACCAAGTCTTACTACTCAGCACCCCCCAAACCGGTCGAAAAGACCTATTTCAAGGTCCGTTTCCGCGAAGTGATCAACGATCTGAGTAGCACCGCCTCGTCTGTTAAGTTTTTGGACATTAAAATCACCAACACCGACACTAATACTAAAAAGGAGGGGAAGGGTAAAAAAAAAGTAGAAATAGTTCACCCAACAAGTCAAAGCTTCAATCGGGGCTGGGGCTACGGGTAGAACTGCTAACGGAGTATAGTGATGCAGAATTGGAGAGCTTTGGCTTTACTAGATACAGGGGAGGAAGCGTTATTGATATTGGGGGCAAGTCAATTCGCAGTCCTCAGTACCTACTCAACCGCGTTCACCGAGGTTTTGGCCCCTGAAGTTCAGGAGCGGGTGGTCGAAATCACCCTGGAGCGGTGGAGGGGAAGATACGACCGAGGCACCTGGGAGGAGCAAGGGACGCTTCGCATCCCGAAGGACGGCCAACCGTCCGGCACCGTCATGGAGAGCTACTCCCGTCACGTCCGCACGATCGGAACCGTGAGGTCGAGAATGGCCCCACGATACCGCCCCACAGAGTATTAAAACCGGGGCGATTTGAATATCTACTGTATGGAACAGTATGATGAAGTGTCGCCTCCGGGATGGTCGGGCACGGTTAAAGCAATGAAGAAACACAAGGAGATTTCCAATCCCTGGGCACTTTGTTTCTCTGGGGATGTAGAGGTAAAACTTGTTGACGGACGTAATTTGTCTTTTTTTGAACTTACTTGCAGAGCATCAACAGGGGAAGACAAATTATGTTTATTCATATGATATGCACATAAATCGTATCGCAATTGGGAAAATAACTAATGCATTTTGTTCAGGACACGATGAGGTTTACTGCGTTACTTTTGACAACGGAAAACAAGTTAGGGCCACGAAGAACCATATATGGATTACATCTAATGATGAGGAAATTAAAACCTGTGATTTAATATCAGGAACATCATTAAAGCCGATATTTTTTGAATATGAAAACGCATCATTTCTTAATGGTTACGGAAACCGAGCAAAAAATGTATTAAGCAAAGAAACGCCCAGGATTAAACTTACAAAAATATGCAAAGCACTACTCGACGAAAACTTAGCGATTACAGAATGTAATTGGGAAGTGATGCGCAAAGAATTTTACCAAGGTGCAAAATTTGATAAAATATTAAAGCATTACAATTCCATCGATGAACTAATTTTAGATACAAAAGTCAGATTTGGATTGCCCATTAACCATAAGGTTGTTTCGGTAGAGAAGCATGGAACTGAAGATGTTTATGACATTACAGTTGACACCTATCACAATTTTGCTTTAGGGTGCGGTGTCTTTGTTCACAATTCGTGGTGGATGAAGAACCGTGGTGCCAAACCTCACTACAAGCCGGAGCCGAAAAAGAAGAAAAGCAAAAAGACCTTCAAGGAGTTCTTGGAGGAAAAAGGATGGTTGTTTAATGAGCAGGATGCGATTTAGTGATTTCGTGAGCAGGAAGGACAAGGCCGTTAGCGAGGCGATGGATCACAACGCCGCGCTCGACTTCGTCCTGGCGAAGCTCAGGCTGCCGAGCAGCAGCGAGGGGAAAAGGGACGAACTGGAGACGATCCTGTCCATGCCCCTCAAGGGCTACGGCACGGAGGCGATCAAGGCCATCCTCGAAGAGCCAAACGTCCGGCAACTGCCCACGTTCCAGACCCGTATCCTACCTGCCCTCACCAAGCCTGACACGACCGTAGGCCGGCTCGTTTCCCTCTTGTCGGAAAGACCGGAAGGCAAGATGCCCGCCCCGGACAGGGATGGCCACCCGGAACACGACCCGGAGCCTGAAGACCCCAGAGCGCCACTATAACTCAAGGAGTGAGCGATGTGGCACACGATCGTCTTCCTCGCCCTTCTCGCACCTACAATCCTGGCCATCATCGTTCCGATTGTGACCCGTTACCAAGACCGTCAATGGCGAAAAGCCATGAACAAAGCACTGGAGAAAAGGGTGTCTTCCATCAACTCAATTAAGCAGTCCCTGGACAACAAGCTCCAACACCTTCAGGCACTGATTGACGGCGGGTTCATCACTGAAAACGAAGCGATCACCGAACTCGCCAAGGAGTTCCAACTCAAGGCACACAACATGGGCGTCAAACCACACACTTCGCCCTGGCGTTATCCCTACAACTTCTCGGTCAACTGACATGAACAAAATCGCTGTGGCTCTCAGTGGCAGTGGTCGCACGCTCGACAACTTGCTTAAAAAAGCAAAGATGGCGTGGTATTTCAAATACTACTCAGTCAAAATCGTCATCGCCAGCACCGACAAGTGCCTCGGCTATGAGAAGGCGAAACAATACGGACTAAAGACGTATGTCGCTTCTCCCGACGATGTGTGGCAGGTATGTCGTGACGAAGGCGTAAGCCTGCTTGCCTTGGCGGGGTATCTGAAGAAACTTACCGTCCCAGAGGACTTCACGAACAAAGCAATGAACATCCACCCGTCCCTGCTCCCAGCTTTCGGCGGCAAGGGGATGTATGGCATGAACGTCCACAGGGCAGTGGTGAAGGCGGGCGTCAAAGTTACCGGCTGCACGGTTCACTACGTAAATAACGAATACGACGCCGGCCCGATCATCCTTCAATACACCTGCCCTGTCCGTGAAAATGATACGCCGGAATCGGTCGCTGAGAAAGTTTTCATACAAGAGTGTTGGGCTTACCCGGATGCCCTCCGCAAGCACTTTGGCGAAAAAAAGTGACATTGCATTCCCTAACGAAAACGGTGATGCTGTGACTGAGGCCATCCAACGGCTCTGCCAGTATTGGGACGATTACCTGGGGGAGAAGTTCATGAAACCTTCTGAGGTTGACGAAAAGATCGTCATTACCATCTTGAAAGCTTACCAGAAGCTCCAAGAAATCACTTGCCGCAGACAGGGAGTCTCGAACCCGGAACTGATCGGGATGTTCTGCACCTGTCTTCGTCAGGAGATAAGATGGCTGCGGGATGATGCAGTCAAAATCGGTAATGGCGACACATCTTTCAAAACCACCTACCACAAGGAACTTTACGCCAAGCGGGGTCTTTACAGGTTCATCACCGATCTGACGCAAATCGATAATTGGAAAGGCATCACGCGCCCTCATGGCTTTGGAATATACAGCCAGAATCTCCCGGAAGGTCTTTGGTCTTTGGATCAGGAGAAAACAAACTTCCTCGTAGCGAAGGCAGCAAACTCTGCCTTCCCTGACGGCATCGGCATGCCGAAGCCTAGCTTGTCCACACAAGCCATTGATCCGAAAAACTTCACAGTCACGCCCCCACCCAGACAGGAGACACCCGTGGCACCCATCACCCCGGCCACCGAACTGACGTTCGAAGAGTTCAAGAAGTCTCGTGGCTTCATGAACGACGACGAGGCATACAGAACGTACCTCCAGGCACAAATCAACAATCTCAAAGCAGGGTTGCCGGCCCTGCAAACACAAATCACCACCGCCAAGCACTTGACGGAAAAAGGCGAGCGGGTGGCAGAGAAACTCTGTCAATTGGCAGAGCAGTTGGTGTGACCGTTTCTGTAACCTTCATGGAGAGGACCGATGACGAACGCTGACAAGTTGGTGGACATGCTCAAGTTCGACCCGAGCAAGAGCGGCTCCGTGGCCCCGGATGTCTTCCAAGACGCCCTCAAGGAGATCACCGAGGAGCGCAACGCCAAGATCAAGGAGGAGGTGAAGGCCCAACTCAAGGAGGCGATGGACATCCAGGCCAGCATGGCGAAAGCCGACCGGGAGTACGCTTCCACCCGGAAGAAGCAGGACAAGGCCCTCGGTAAGCTCATCAACCGCCTCCAAGCCCGCCTTGCCGGCAAGTCGCCCGACGAGATCGAGGAGAGCGAGAAGGATGAGAAGAAGGACGACTGAGCCTACGCCAATCGGGCAATAAAGAAGGCCGGGTTAACCCGGCCTTCTTTATTGCTCCACGAACGTTTTTAATTCCACCTTCCCATCCTTCATGCATGAACCAATTTTGGTATATTAATTTCTTTGAATACCAAAGCATTTACATTGCAATTAATTTCTTTTTTCATGTTATGAGTATTTACTCATCTGCGATAAATTCTTTAAGTTCCGGCACACCATTTTTAATTGTTATGTAATGACATGGATTCTCTGTCCAACAACCAGAATTCAAATATACCACATCATCTACATGTTTAATTGAAGCACAATGAACATGGCCACAACACACAATGTCGCATTTGTGCTTTTTGGCGTGTTTCAACGCCTGCTGTTCTACGTTATCCATGCAGTGGATATACATCTTGCTGCGGCTCTTGGCGATCTTCGCCAGATAGCAGGAACGGTCCATCCACTGAAGGAAGCTATAGGCGATGTCCCCCAACCAAACAAGGAATGGGTGGTCGGTCAGGAACTTATCATAAGCGTCTCCGTGCGCAACCATGATCCTTTTATCGCCGCTCTCGAAGATATACTTCTTGACACAATAATCAGCACCAATCAATTGAGAAACCACCCCAGCCGGGCCTGTGGTGTCGTGATTGCCTTGCACCCAAATCACCTCAACTTTGTCCGAGATCTTACGAATCAACGAAAGTATGTGCCAGTTCCATTTTCTCAGACGAGAATCAAAAGAATCGAATAAATCACCGTTAATGATCAGCCTTCGGGTACACATGCTACCGTCATTAATCTGATCAAGAAAGTGAGTCAACGACTTCGCCTGACAATTATAAGCGCCCAAATGAACATCACTAATTATAATTGCATCTAAACACATTGTCCCCCCACTTTTTATTCTACACTATCTATCCTTCTGGGGGGTGTAAGATATGATGAAAGGTTCGTGAAACTAACAACAACCTTTCATTCGTATGTATATCTCCGACAAGATTCGCTCTCGATCTACCGCACGAAATTCCAAATAGTCGGTAAGGTTTTTGTCCATTATAGTTTTCACATACTCGTCCATCTCAACTGCTTGTTCGTAATTCTCCCACCGACCATCTTGCCGGTATTCGAATCCGCCTCGGAGTAAAAGGATGTGCAATGCCGGGAAGTGTTCTTCGAACAAATGACATGCTTGAGTGCAGATGTCAGCATAAGGAGCCTTGTTTCGATTCATGTAAGCAATTTGCATAAATAGAGGAGAATCAGTGACGACGTGATCGACACCGTGTTGAAGCTTGGAGGCTTCCTTGTGAAGCTGGCGGCTGAATACCTCGTATTGATCCCACCCCTTGATCTGCCGCTTCTCATACGCCCACTGCTTAATCCACTCGTCAATATACTCAACATTAAGCCCCATTTCCTTCATTGACGCAGTGAGCCACAAGGCCAATGTACTCTTGCCAATTCCCGCTCCACCATACAGACAAATGCGCATAGCGATCTCCTTACAAGGAAGTTCGTCAAAATGGAAAAAATACTTTACGGTGGAGTCGCAAGTAGTTCAAGAAGAGCAGCCGCCTCAATGGATAGCTTCTGCCAATAGGCGGTTGCGAGAGCCAACGCCTCGGCGTGAGTGAGAAGGTCATATTCGTTCCAGTAGCCATTCCAAGTGTCCACGTAGATAGGAACAATTTGTCCGCCCGACCATATCCCCGAGTTCAGAATGATTCGTTTAACGGCAATGGCGCGTAAATACCCCAACTCTGCTTTTTTCTTCTCGTAAGCAATGTCTCTTTCCTGAAACTTCAAAATGATAGCTTGTAACACCTTGTAAGGTGCTGGGAGTGAGCGAAACAACAACCTACCAGAAGCCACGTAATTGAACATGAATATATCTATACAATTTGACGATGTATATTGTGAGTGACAGGAATGGTTATAAATAAATTGTTATCTGTGAACATGCTACCTTCCTGTCACTTCACTTCTTATACCTGTAAAGTCTTGATTCGATCAATCCACTCGCGGTTATAACGATCAATGTCATCACCATCATACCACTGCTTGTCGTCCAATTGGTAAATTGTCCTACCGTTCGAGCTATTCATTGCCAACACCTTCCTACGGATCTGACCAAGGTTAATGACTTGGCCCGCATAGTAAGCAACCTTCCTCGGAGCATGACTCGGTGCGGCCACCGGAGAAATGCCCTAGAGCCTCTGAACGTTCGCTTGGGCGATGCTGAGGATCTCCTTGAGTGGCGAGTCGGCGCCCTCTGCCACCAACGTGTGCATCGTCCTCGGCGGCGTGGAGATCGGAGTGATGGCGGATAGGGCAGCAAAGTTCTCCAGGGCAGCCTCTGCGGCGGCCTGGAGGTCGCTGTAAGGCTTTCCGGTGACGAGAGGGATGAGTCGGCCTCTTCGGGTAAACCCGTAGGTGCCACGGGCCAACACACGCAAACGCCCAACCGGCTCGTGGAAGAACGCCTGAGCGGAGAGGGACAAAGACACCTGACCCGACAGGACAAGTCGTCCGGCCGCCAGGTGGAACATTTGCAGCCCGCCGATGACCGAGTCTCCAGACAAGGACATCTTGCCGAACGGCATATACGAAACAGTGCCCTTTCGATCCACCTGCCCGGCAAGGAGCAGCTTGCCCTCTCCACGGACGAAGTACTGCGACCCGAGGAAGTTCTCCCCGGAGAAGAACAATTCCCCCTCCATACTAAACAAGCCGCTAGTCTTCTCCACGGACTCGCCGTCGATCGATATCCTGCCGGACATCTGGTGGGTCATCGCAGTCGAGGTTCCGGCTGTGCCAGACACACTCAACTGCCCGCCGACCAGAGCAACCAGGCCGAAGATAGGCTGCGAAATGCCGGACAAGAGGAGGTGCCCCGTAGTCTCCACGAAAGCAGACGTTCTCGTCCCGGATGTGCCACCGATCTGCAAGCTGCCGGAAATGTCGGGCCGGTAGGATACTTGAGTCGTAGCGGAGCCGGAAAGCGATGCGTGACCTGACGCCAAGTAGATAACCGTTACAGCAGTCTGGCTAAGCCCGGAAACCACCAGGCCGCCCGTTGCGGCAAACACCCCGGAGGTTTGGACGACGTGGATGCCGTCCAAGGTTAGTCGCCCCGACCCCTCGACCTTTGCCGAGGCGGCAAAGGACGCCACGACACTAAGAGTCAGGTGCCCCGAAGCATCATACTCGTAGATCCTCGTCGTCTCTGCGATGCCACGGAAGATCAACTGCCCAGCAGCAAAGTGGACATATCCGATCCGCAATGCCGCAAGACCGCTGACCTGAAGTTGTCCCTCGGCCTCGACGGTGAACACCACGATGTTGACCGCTAGGCCGCTAAAGATAAGTTTGCCGGAAGCCAGATACGTGTGCGTGACCACCTGCGTTGTAGTGCCGGATAAGAACAACGGGCCGGTCATTCCTGAGACGTAAGACACGACCGGAGATCCCACGCCACTGAAGACGAGTGCCCCCGAAGGCTGGAATGCTTGCCCGGACACGGTCGATGCCAAACCGTCCAGCCGCAGCAGGCCGCTCGCTCGGTAAACGTGTGTGGTGGCAAACACGCCCTGACCAGACAAAGTCAACTGCCCGTAAGCTGAATACCGGACAGAGGAGGAGACCACACCCTGACCAGACAGGAGGAGTTGTCCCGTTGGCTGATAAACATGGCGGGTTGCGAATACGCCCTGGCCTGAGAGCGTGAGTCTCCCGGTCGGCTCGTAAACGAAGACAATGGCGGTTGTCGCCAAACCGTCCAACCGCAGTAGACCGCTCGCTCGATAGACGTAGGTTGCAGCAAATACGCCCTGGCCGGATAGAGTTAGTTGCCCCGTTGGTTGATATACGTGTGTGGTGGCAAACACGCTCTGTCCGGTAAGCGTCAATCCACCAGTTGACTCATAAGAGAAGACCATCGCTGTCGTAGCAATACCGGACAAGACGAGACGACCGCTGGCGAGATATGTGTAAGTAACAGCAACTGCTGCCAAACCGTCTAACCGCAGCAAGCCGCTCGCGCGATAGACGTAGGTTGCAGCAAACACGCCCTGGTCAGAGAGCAATAAGGCGCCATATGCTTCGTAAGCGTATGTGTTGAAACCCTGCGTGTCAGCCAAACCGTCCAACCGCAGTAGACCGCTCGCTCGATAGACGTAGGTTGCAGCAAACACGCCCTGGCTGGACAGGGTCAACTGACCATAAGATAGGTAGACAACCGAGTCGGCAAACACGCCCTGGCCGGATAGGGTCAACTGACCATAAGCCGCGTAAGTGTAAGACGCCGACACAACCGCCAGGCCACTCAAGATCAACTTGCCAGAGGACGCATACGCGACTTGAACTTGAGTTGTTGCGGTCCCAGATAAAAGTAGATGTCCGCTGGCGTCGTAGTAAACACTGACCTGCGTGGTTGCGAGGCCACTGACCAAGAGCTTCCCGGTCGCTTCAACGACAACACTTCCCTGAATGGTTGCCGAACCACTAAACAACAACTGTCCGTAAGCCAGATACCGGACAGACGAGGCAAACACGCCCTGGCCAGATAGGGTGAGTTGACCAGAGGCTTCGTGAACGTTACTGGCAGCGGTGTTGCTTTCGCCAGAGAAAATTAGTTTTCCTGTCGGCTGATAAACAACTCGTATGTAGTCGGCTGCGACCGTACCGGAGAACACCAAGCCACCGAACGACTCGATGTTGGCGGACGGCGTTGTCGTGGCCGTGCCAGAAAGTACAAGTTTCCCAGTTGCTTCAACCGAAACGTTGATTTGGGCGGTTGCCAAACCGCTAAACAACAACTGTCCGTAAGCTAAATACCTGACAGATGAGGCGAACACGCCCTGGCCAGACAGGGTGAGTTGCCCGGTCGGCTGATAGACGTGGGTCGTAGCAAACACACCCTGACCGGACAGAGTCAATTGGCCGTATGCAAAATAAACAACAGAAGATGCAAATACACCTTGGCCACTTAATATCAACCGGCCGCTGGTGTCGTATGTGGTACTAGCGTCTGTTGTTGTGAGGCCGTCGAACCGAAGATAGCCGCTCGCCAGATAGATATGCGTGGTGGCAAACACGCCCTGATCGGATAGGGTCAATTGGCCGTATGCAAAATAAACAACAGAAGATGCAAATGCACCCTGACCAGATAGTACAAGTTGTCCGTAAGCCAAGTAAGCAACAGACGATGTGAATACACTCTGGCCGCTTAATGCTAACTGGCCGTAGGCCATGTAAACATAAGAAGCAGAGAACATTCCATGACCAGTGAGCCTCAGTTGTCCTGTAGCCTCAACGATTGCCGAGGTTGCAAGGCTAGCGTCACCGCTGATTGTAAGTTTTCCGGTCGGTGTGTGGTTGATGCTGCCCTGAATGGTTGCCGAACCACTAAACAACAACTGCCCGTAAGCCAAGTAAACAACAGACGAGGCGAATATACCCTGGCCGGATATGATGAGTTGACCAGAGGTTTCGTGAACGTTACTGGCGGTTGTACTGCTTTCTCCAGATAAGATCAGCTTTCCGGTCGGTTGGTAAGTGACTTGGATGTAATCGACTACAGTCGTACCACTAAAGACAAGGCTACCAAACGACTCAATGTTGGCATATGGCGTTATCGTGGCTGTGCCAGAAAGCACGAGTTTCCCGGTCGCTTCAATCGAAATGCTAGGCTGTGTGGTTGCGAGGCCGTCGAACCGAAGATAACCACTTGCCAGATAGACGTGTGTGGTGGCAAACACGCCTTGACCAGAAAAGATGAGTTGTCCGTAGGCAAAATAAACAACAAACGAAGCAAACACACCCTGACCAGACAAGACGAGTTGTCCGGTTGGCTGGTATGTGTGTGTGGTTGCGAAGACGCCCTGTCCTGTGAGTAATAACTTGCCAGTCGGTTCGTATAGGAACGAGGACGCCAGTGCTGCCATGCCGGACAACGTAAGTTGTCCATAGGGCAAATAAACAACCGACGATGCAAACACGCCTTGACCGGACAAGATGAGTTGTCCTATCGAATCATACGCGAATACAATTGCCTGACTTGCCAAACCATTAAACAGTAGGTGACCATCAGCCAGATAAACGTGTGTGGTGGCAAACACGCCTTGACCAAATAGGTTCAAATGGCCACTTGTCAGATATGTTTGACTGGTTGCAAATACACCTTGATCAGACAGGGTCAACTGGCCACTTGCCAGGTAATTGTGGGTCGTAGCAAAGACGCCATTTCCGGTTAGCAGTAATTTATCAGTTGGCTCATATCGGAACGTAGACGCCAGTGTCGCTGTGCCGGATAGAGTGAGTTGCCCTGTTGGCTGGTAGATGTATGTGGATGCGAATACTCCCTGGCCGGACAAGATGAGTTGTCCGATTGGGTGGTAGACAACTGATGATGTAAACACACCCTGGCCAGACAACGAAAGTTGTCTTGTTGGCTGGTAGACGTGGGCTGTAGTAAAGACACCTTGGCCGGTGAGCAGCAGTTTGCCAGTTGGTTCGTATTCGAAGACGATCGCAATTGATGCAATGCCACTGAATAACAAATACCCACTTGCCAAATATACATAACGAGTTGCAAACACACCTTGGCCAGACAAGGACAAATAGCCACTTGTCATATATGTTTGACTGGTTACGAATATACCCTGGTCCGATAGGGTCAATTGACCACTTGCCAGATAGACATGAGTTGTAGCGAATACACCCTGTCCTGTGAGCAGCAATTTACCAGTTGGCTCGTAACGGAACGTGGACACCAATGTTGCTGTGCCAAACAGAGTGAGTTGCCCATAAGTAAAGTAAACAACCGACGATGCAAATACGCCCTGACCAGATAAAGTAACCTGCCCGGTTGGCTGGTAGACATGGGTTGTAGCAAAGACACCTTGTCCTGACAAAGAGAGTTGTCCAATGGCGATAACTACATAATTAACAGTAACCGATGCAAGACCAGAGAACAGCAACCTACCACTGCCTTCTTGACTATATTCCGTATTCTCCTCGGTAGAAGCAAGACCGCTAAAAAATAGTTTCCCAGAAGTAAGATAATTGAATGAGTTATCGACAACCGCCAATCCGTTGAATGCTAGAATACCACCACTATTCAGATAAATGTATCTGATGGTGGATATGGCCAACCCACCAACAGTGAGTTTACCACTTGGGTCATAAGCATGATTCAAAACGAACGGATACGCTACACCCAAACCATTATTATACAAACTCGCTA